>Ga0041059_1001978_pt1 | contig 15757 bp, 13 predicted proteins | sample AraColnosormetaG_FD_56232 | JGI IMG/M metagenome (GOLD analysis project Ga0041059, IMG submission 56232) | Arabidopsis roots microbial communities from North Carolina, USA - Col MF nosort | ecosystem: Host-associated > Plants > Roots > Unclassified | place: USA: North Carolina | collected...
TTTTTTTTTTTTTTTTTAATTTTCGTATTCAAACTACAACCTTACTGTATTTGTTTCCATATAAAAACACTTACCAAAAAACCGTTAATTAGCCATTATTGAAAATTGTTTAACAAGAAGAAAGATAAATCAATTAATTTATTATCAATAGATTATTTTTTTACTGCACGTTATTACTGTGTGGCTTTCTGGTTCAGTTCCAAAACACTCTTTCACCAGTGGCTTTGTTGTTTGGACCGATTTTCTACTTTCTTGGCTCGATCATGGAATATCACCGTGGTTAGGGGTGGGAACGAATTTTTAGAAATTATAATATACCTAATTAAGGAGAAGACAAAATCGTAAAATTTTAAGAGTAGAACAAAAATACTATGAACGTGATTCTAATATCCTATTTCTTTAAGTAAACAAGTAGTAATATATGTGATCATTCTCCAAATTAAATCAAAACTCTCAGAACCATTTAGAACCAACAAGGTTTTAATTAGAACTGGCAAATACTTAGATTTTATGTTTATAACTAAAATGAGTGTAGGAACCAGAAACATCAAAACTAACGAACAAGGGTTTAAAAGTAATAATTGACGATAACATATAGAAACATTAACTGGTTCTGATTCATCAGTTTTAAGCATAAACAACAATGGGGCTTCTCACAAAGTGGACACCATCGGACCAGATCAGCTGTGCCGAGACAAGATTTTCAGCTTTGGGACCGGCGCCTGAAACGGTTACCGTGAAGGACTTCTTCTCGTACAATGACTTTAAAGACAAGACTGCCGGAACAACCTTGACTTTGAGTTTAGATCCGACTACCTTTGCTTTGTATGTAGCGTTAGGTCTACCGACGTTAGTGACTGTTCTACGGAAAGTCACTTTGAAGGGTTTTGTTCCTGATACTTGAGCAGACATCGAAGGGTAGTTTAAGTTTCGTGTTAGCGATTTAGTCTGTTCTTTAGTGCAACTGCTGCTATCACCAGAGATGAGTCTTAACTTCTTTCCAGTGTAGTTGAAGCCGCAGAGAAAGGTGATATGGTCGGATTTATTAGCTTCATATACTAGTCCAGGATGAATTGCTGCTATGGGATCGACATGGCCCGCTCCGTAAGCAAATTCGGCCAACTCGTTAGACGGAGAAGTAGATGCATTCATTGGCCAAGCTACAAGAAACACCAAAAAAAAAAAAAGAGTATTATAAGTTTCCTTGCAATACAAGAAAGTTATGTTGTGAGTGAGAAAAAAAAGAGTATGCTCGAAACAGAGTGGATTTGTTTTTGCTTACCGGTAGTCATGATGGCAGATTGGATCATGGAAGGAGACCAGAGTGGGTGAAACGTTTTTATGTAGGCGGCTACACCAGCAACGTGGGGACAAGACATTGAAGTTCCGCTAATAACTGTGTACTTTACATGTCTTGTATCTGATTCGCTTGGTGGGACATAAGGAGAATAAGCAGCAAGAATCTCTGATCCTGGCGCTGTTATATCCGGCTGTAATACCAATTCACATTCAATCCAACGCAGAATTGTTAGAATGACCAATACGAGTAATTTAATTTTTCTGCTTTTCTGTATATACCTTCAAAATATCATGAATGAGTGGGTTTGGGCCACGAGAAGAGTAGGAAGCCACGACAGGAGCTTTCTGGTTAAAGATTGTCTCACTTTTCAGAACAGCTGCTTTGGGGTTTCTAGCCAAAACAAAAAAAAACGTTTTGAGCTTTAAGATGTGAGTTTTTGTAAGAAATATAATAAAACAGAGAAAGTTGCTAAGTACTTTGTGGAGTTCACATATGAGAGGACAATATTATAGTCATCTTCCGATAGAACAGAGACTGGAAATGAGAAGACACTAGCCGCGTCTTCATAGGGGTTCCTAACAATGGATGCGACGGCTCCCATAGCTTGAGCTTCTCCGGGATTTCGCTGGGTATCACATAACACAATCTTACCTTTCACACGTTTACTGTCTAGACACCCTGGTGAGCAAAACCTGATACCGAAATCACCCTTTAAACCCTCATGTGAAGAGCATAATAGATACAAAGAAAATGTTTCTTGGGATTGAAGTTACCCGGCTGAAGAAGCATCGCATCTACTTGAAGCTGACTTTCCGTATACTAGAGGGTACTTCTTTCCGTTAAGATCAAACGAATTTACTGATCTTCCCTGTTTCGCAACAAGCAGTAATATTGATAGAGGACAAGATATGTACGATAATGTGTTGTCTTAAAGTAACAAAGATTTGTTTCTTGGTACTCACCACAATTGTCTTGCCGTTTCCGAGAACAACTTTGGTGATGAACGCACGATTCATATTACTAGCAGCAACAGTGAAGAGCCACGGCGCCATACTCACGATTGTTCTACGTTCTGGACCATTGTTTCCTGCGCCATTCACAGTGAGGATTCCCTTGGCCATGGCATGGAAAGCCCCAATCGCAAGCGTGTCCTCCTCAAATGTACCAACTGCATCCGCACCGAGGGATACGGTAATGATGTCCACCTTATCCGCTATGGCATCATCAAATGCGGCTAGAATTCCATCAGATGTGCACCTTATGACACCAGGGTCACATACTTTATAAACCGCTATTCTTGCAGCTGGAACGCCACCTCTCACAGTTCCATTACCGAGCCCGTAAAAGCTCACATGCTTCACAGCGTTTCCAGCCGCTATGGATGCTGTGTGCGAGCCATGTCCCGTGTTGTCCCTTGCGGACTCAGGAAACCCCTCTAGTTTGGGTGTGTAGTACCGTGCTCCAATAAGCTTGCTGATATACAACAAACAGATCGTTCACATTCATTTCAACTACAAAATGACAAATCCTTACACCAGTATTATAACTTTGAAGGGTTTTATACTTGTTGCAAGTGAAGTTTGTGCCGCCTTTGCAAACACCTTTCCATTTTTTAGGAGGAGGACCAAAGCCTTTGCCGCTGAAGCTGTCCGATTCAGGGTAGATTCCACTGTCAATGACACCGATGATTGTATCGCTCTCTATGAGAGGGTTTCGCTTTGTACGTTTGCCTTCCTTGAGGCCCATGAAATTCCATGACGTTGTTGTTTGGAGATTTAGATTCTTGCTAGGAAACACAGACACAACTTCGTCCATACCTAACAAATAGCAAAACAATCACAATACATAGAGTTAATTAATTATTTCATAGAGCGAAGAAATGTACTTTGAGATTTGTTAAGTATTTTAAAAAATTTCTCCATTTAATAGTTCACTTACTAGCTAGTATCTCTCTTTCTGATTCGGTAAGCCGGGCTGCGAATCCGTTGAAACTCCTTTTATAATTCCTAACCAAACGATCCTGGATCGAACTACAAAAAAAGAGATACATTTGTTAGAGGTTCTATGAATTCTTGATCGATATATAGACATGAAACCATATACAAATAATCACATTAGCACTGATCTACAAAATTGCACCTCTCTCCGGTGACATCTTGAAGAATACTAGTGTGATGGGACATTGGCATGTAGTCAACACGAGAAGGAAGTGCACCCATGTATACTATATACACCTACAAGTATCATCATCATGGTTATGGTTAGTCATTATTCATATAATTAGAACCATGAAATGATCATAATAATCAATAACAAAGAATGATTTGTGCAATTACCTGTTTGTCTTGATCATCTTTGCCTGCTGAAGCGAAACTCACAACAAGCAAGGCAAAGATACATGAGAGGAGACAATAGGAGACAGCAGTTGCCATTTTTTATTGGTTTACTTTATTTAGTTATTATCAAATTTTATAAGAATGAGGATGAAACGATTATTTATAGTCCTTTAAGATTATGTACATGATCTAAAAACGCATCAAAGTCCTTTAAGATTTGTTCCTCTAGTTATATTAATGGTTTTGAATATACCATTTAATTTACTACCGTTTTTCTTTCCTGCTAATATTTGCATTATCTTTTTTTGTTGTATTGTTGTTCATGAATACAGCAAACATATTAAAATATTTACAAAAAAAACATTAAATAGAAAGAACCTCTTTTGACTTGATATTTATTATCGTTGACAAAGAAAAAACTTGATAAATAAATAACCTTCTTTGACTTGATATTAATTCTCGTTTATAAATAAATTAAAAACGGTTTATTCTTCTTAATAAACCACTAAAATCGACTAACTTCACCAGAAATGGATTTATTTATAGTTTAACTTTATTATGACTAGAGAAATGAGTATTACTTGGGCAATTGAAAAACTATGGGAATGTATATTCTGAAATTTGGTTAATTATGGCAGAGGTTTATCATTTGACCTTACATGAACGAAATATTCTCCACGCGATTATATTTGTTTTAGTTGATTTTACAGGCGATGTATCTATACTTTCTACAGAGCAAAGTAACTAAGAACTGTATCAAATAACTCCTATAACAATTTTTAATGTCGTTTCATTTTTGATGATATTATATTAGCTTCTATATACATACCGATTGAAAAACAAATAATTTTCCAAGAAATAAGTGTAGGTGGCCAGAACTGGTTGGGAAAATGAAGAAATTGCGAAAATGACCATCAAAAGAAAAAGTCAAAATGTATTAGCGATTGTACTTAGATTGACGACTTTTTCTGCAACAAGGTCGTTGTCGCTTTAGATTCCAATGGCCATGTTTGGAAGATTCTTAGTACCGGTTGATCTAGTGGAATGTGTAAGGTAGAAAACGAATTCTACTATGGGTCCAACGTATGTTTCAGACTCCATAAGGTAGAATTTGTATTCATTTTTATTTTCATGAAATAATTAAAATATATGTTCACATTGATTAATAAAACTATAGATCACCTAAACCAACACCACCGGTTTTTATTTATATGGATGAATAGAAATGAATTTTTTTTTATTTTTTTTGACTGCAATAGAAATGAAAACATACTGACGACAACTCCTTCTCTCTCTTAAAACAAATTTTTTTTTTCTCTCTACAAAGCTCCGCCGCCGCCTAGGGTTACCGGTTCCGGTGGCTTTTTCAGCACCGGAACCGGATTTCTTTGTTTTAGTGTCTCTAGTTTCGATTTCTTGTGGGTTTAATGTGATCTGAATCCTATTTTCTTCTAACGGTTTCTTTTCTAAATTCTCAGATCTAAATCTGTAAAGTCTAAATCTTTTCCTCTTCCGGTTTTGTTGCTTGTTTGTCTCCTTCGTCTGCAGTTTCAATTCTGGCCGTTCCAACTATGGCAGAGGCAGGTTTTTTTCTATCCTTCAACGCCTCAGATGCAGATCTCTCTCCATTGAAGATCTAGATCTCCTTCCTTTCTTCTTGAGACTTTGTCTTTTGGGTCCCGGGATGTTGATTGATGTCTCAGCGCCGTTTATGGTAAGGAGAGTCTTGGTTTTATTTCCTTTGGATAGATCTATAGTTTCAGATCTGTTTTAATTTAAAAAATTTGGATTTAGACTTTGCTTTTCAGTTTTGAGTTTTTTTAGTAATGAATCTTGAAAGTTTAGGTTTAGTATCATTGTTGTTCTTTAATTTGGGTTTTTTCCCCATTAGATCTGTCTTAGTCCCCGGGAGATGTCTTGTGCTCGCCGGCTTAGTTCTTGGAAGGATTGTTTTCCTTGCCAACATATGTATTTACCCTTTGTATTTCAACTCTTGTAAGGTTCTGATCTAAAGTGGTATAAAAAACAATAGATATGCTACAAAACTCAAAACCTTAATTAGCGTTACATATACCTAATTTTAAGAGTAGAATGTGATTCTAATCAATATCTTTTATTTAAGAAAACAAGTACATCGATCATTCTCCAAATTAAATCAAAACTCTCATGACCATTTCGAAATTTAAAACAACAAGGTTTTCTACAAGAACAGCAAAAATAACTAGATTTGATGTTTAGAACTAAAGTGATGGAGGAAAAAATAAAAACAACAACAAACATATAGCATGAACAGATAGAAACATTAACTGGTTCAGACTCATCAGTTCGTAGCATAAACAACAATGGGGCTTCTCACAAAGTGGACACCATCAGACCAGATCAGCTGTGCGGAGACAAGATTTTCAGCTTTGGGACCGGCGCCGGAAGCTGTTACCGTGAAGGACTTCTTCTCGTACAATGACTTTAAAGACAAGACTGCCGGAACAACCTTGACTTTGAGTTTAGAACCGACTACCTTTGCTTTGTATGTAGCGTTAGGCCTACCGACGTTAGTGACTGTTCTACGGAAAATCACTTTGAATGGTTTTGCCGCCGATACTTGAGCAGTCATCGAAGGATAGTTTAAGTTTCGGGGTAGCGATTTAGTCTGTTCTTTTGTGCAACTGCTGCTATCACCGGAGATGAGTCTTAAGTTCTTTGCAGTGTAGTTCAAGCCGCAGAGAAAGGCGATGTGGTCGGATTTATTAGCTTCATAGACTAGTCCAGGATGAATTGCAGTTATGGGATCGACATGGCCAGCTCCGTAAGCAAACTCGGCCAACTCGTTAAATGGAGAAGTAGATGCATTCATTGGCCAAGCTACAAAAAACACCAAAAAACAGAGTATTATAAGTTTTCTTGCAATACAAGAAAGTTATGTTGTGAGTAAAAAAAATGATGAGAATATTCAGAAAACAGAGTGGATATGATTTTGCATACCGGTAGTCATGATGGCTGATTGGATCATGGAGGGAGACCAGCGTGGGTGAAACGATTTTAAGTAGGCAGCTACACCAGCAACATGCGGACAAGACATTGAAGTTCCGGTATCAACGGAGTACTTTACACGTCTTGTATCTGATATGCTTGGTGGGGCATCAGGAGAATAAGCAGCTACGATCTCTGATCCTGGTGCCGTTATATCCGGCTGCAATACATATTCACTTTCAGTCAAATTTACAGAGTAATTTAATTTTTCTCCTTTTCTATATATACCTTCAATATGTCAGGAATGATTGTGTTTGGGCCACGAGAAAAGTAGGAAGCCACGACGGGAGCTCTCTGGTTAAAGATTGTCTCACTTTTCAGAACAGCCGCTTTGGGATTCCTGGCCAAAGCAAACAAAAGTTTGAGCTTTAGGATGGAGTATTTGTAAGAAATATAATAAGACAGAGTTATGGATATTACTTGGTGGAGTTCATATACGAGAGAACAGTGTTATAGTCGTCTTCCAATAGAACAGAGACTGGAAAAGAGAAGATACTTGCCACGTCTGTACGGTGGCTCCTAACAATAGATGCAATGGCTCCCATAGCTTGAGCTTCATCGGGATTTTGCGGGGAATCACATAAAACAATCTTTCCTTTCACACGTTTACTATCTAGGCACCCTGGTGAGCAAAACCTGAAAACGAAAATCACCGTTTAAACCCTCATGTGAAGAGCATAATAGATGCAAAATAATGTTTCTTGTGATGGAAGTTACCCGGCGGAAGCAGCACCACAACTACTTGAAGCTGATTTCCCGTATACTAGAGGGTACTTCTTTCCGTTAAGATCGAACGAATTTACCGATCTTCCCTGTTTAGCAACAAGCAGTAATGTTAAAAGAGGACAAGATATGTATGATAATATGTTGTCGTAAGAGAGGAACAAAGATTTGTCCCTTGGTACTTTACCACAACTGTCTTGCCGTTTCCGAGAACAACTTTAGTGACAAACGCACGGTTAGTATTACTAGCAGCAACAGTGAACATCCACGGCGCAATACTCGCGACCGTGCTAGGTTCTGGACCACTGTTTCCTGCGGAATTCACTATGAGGATTCCCTTGGCCATGGCATGGAAAGCCCCGATCGCGATAGGGTCCTCCTCAAAAGGCGAACTATTATCACCACCAATGGATATGGTAATGATGTCCACCTTATCCGCTATGGCATCATCAAATGCCGCTAGAATTCCGTCAGTTGTGCACCCATCGACGCCAGGGTCACATACTTTATAAACCGCTATTCTTGCAGCTGGAACGCCACCTCTTGCGGTTCCATTGCCGAGGCCGTAAAAGCTCACATGCTTCACAGCATTTCCAGCAGCCGTGGATGCTGTGTGCGATCCATGTCCCATGTAGTCCCTCGCTGACTCAGGAAACCCCTCTAGTTTGGGGGTGTAGTACCGTGCTCCAATAAGCTTGCTATAAAACAAACAAATCATCCACATTCATTATAACTAAGCAATTGAAAAATCCTTACACAATTTAATTGTATGATCAAATTTAAGAGTTTTATACTTGTTCCAAGTGAAGTTTTTGCCGCCTTTGCAAACACCTTTCCATTTTTTAGGAGGAGGACCAAAGCCTTTGCCACTAAAACTATCAGATTCCGGATAGATTCCACTGTCGATGACACCGATGATTGTATCACTCTCTATGATAGTATTTCGCTTTGTACGTTTGCTTTCCTTGAGGCCCATGAAATTCCATGACGTTGTTGTTTGGAGCTTCAGTTTCTTGTTAGGAAACACAGACACAACTTCGTCCATACCTAAGAAATTAGATATTAAGAAATAGCAACACATTGAGTTAATAAAGTTTTTTCATAGAGAAGAAAACTAATTTGAGTTTTGATTATTATTTTTGAAAACTTTCGGGTCGTAATCCATTTATGTTCACTTACTTGCTAGTATCTCTCTTTCGGATTTGGTTAGCCGGGCTGCGAATCCGTTGAAACTCCTTTTATAATTCCTAACCAAACGATCCTCGATCGAACTACAAATAAGAAATACATTTGTTAGACTTTGATCGATAGACATGAAACCATATACAAATAATCACATTAACACTAAACAATAAAATTGAATAAATTCAGTGCACCTCTCTCCGGTGACATCTTGAAGAATACTAGTGTGATGGGACATAGGCATGTAGTCAACACGAGCAGGAAGTGCACCCATGTATACTATATACTCCTACAAGTATCATCATCATAGTTATGGTTAGTCATTAGTAATATAATTAGAACCATGATATGATTATAATAATCAAATAACGAAGAAGGATTTGTGCAATTACCTGTTTGTCTTGATCATCTTTGTCTGCTGAAGCGAAACTCACAACAAGCAAGGCAAAGATACATGAGAGGAGACAATAGGAGACAGCAGGTTTTGTCATTTTTTTGATTGATTTGGTTATAATCAAATTTTACAAGATTGTGAGAATGAAAGGATTATTATAGGGAGAGATACTGTATGTACATAGAACGTAATCAAAGTCCTCATCAAACTCCTTTAAGATTTGTTTCTCAAATTATTCTTATATATTAATGACAGTATAATGTACTTTCCATATTAATAGGTTTTTGAATGCACCGTTTAATTTGCTACCGTTTCTTGTTCTACTAATCCTTGCATCATCTTTTATTTTTCTTTTACTTGTATTGTTTGTTCATGAATATAGAGAAAAATATTAAATAGAAAGAATTTTCTTTGACTTGATATTTATTCTCTTGACAAAAGAAAAGATTGACTAACCACTAGAAGTTAATTTTTTTTTTATTATGACTAGAAATGAGTATAATTTGGGCAATTCAGAATGATGGGAAGTAAGGAATGTATATTCTGAATTCGGTTTATTAATTATGGCAGCCTAATCATGGGTAAGAGGTTCATCATTTGACCTTACATGAACGAACGAAATATTCTCCACGCGAATATTTTTTCTTAAAAGTACTTTTGCAGGCGATGTATCTAATTAATTAACCTTTCTAGAGAGGTAACAAAAAATGTACCAAAGAAATTAAGAACTGTATCAAATATTATCCTTAAAATATGACCACTTGTGAAAACTCTATGTGCATATTCACATTTATAGATTTAATTTAGATATTGTGACTAAATGTACTCTTAATAGTTAGGGTGAATTATCCAATAGAAAGCAAATATAGTATACAAATAGATGTATGCAATTGTATGTATCGGCTCCTCTTTCGTCCACGCGATTGCCTTCTTTTGTGCTGTATTCGTTTAAAATCAATAGCAACGTACAATTGCGTCAAGACTAATCAGCAAGAATTGCGTCAGGATTATTCATAACCTAAAGTAATAAATGTTTAAATAGGTCAAATATATACTTTTTGAAAATACGTTACGGGAGTACATAACACCATATATTCTAGCGCATGTAATTTCTGAGTCGAAAAGTTGGAGAGTTGCCCAAGAACTAGAACATGACATTGATGCGGAGGAAGAACCTGAAGTAGTTGAAGCTTGTGAGTATGCGCACGTTCAAAGAGGAGAAGCTATGTGCCAAATTGACGCTTCGTGGACTGGTATTAACCAGAATGTTAGTTTGGGGTTCATGTTGACTAGCTCAACGACCAAGCTGTTTGGTCAAAGTAGCCAGAATTGTTATCGCAATGCCCTCTACGCAGAACTCGGAGCTCTTCTTTGGACAATGGAGTGCACTTTACAACAAAGTATCCAATCTATACATTTTGAAACCGATTGCTTAAGCTTACTTAAGATCCTTGATGAAAGTAAAGATTGGCCGGTGGAAAAGATTTTGCTAGATTTAAAGCTAGTTTTGGTCGGTTTTCTTTATCTCATATTCCACGCACTATGAATGTCCGTGTTGTCTGCCTCGCAAAGAGTGCAAGAGTACGAGGTGTACTTTTTTCCCATATAAACCCTCTCGTTTCGGAGTAGTTGGCCCACGAAACTAACTTTTTCGAACAAATTTAATTATTTGATGTTTTTGCGATAAAAAAAAACAAAAAAAAAACTTGGTTTATTAGAGGGCACAAAATCAAATTTATAACAAAATGAAGTTATTACGTTAGGTTGAAAAAAAGTATGACGTTTCAGGGATTAATAATTTAGCGTTAATGACTTAATGGTCCTCATCTTCATCAGATTAGAATGTAACATTCTATATGTGTCGCACCAAAAGACTAGTCTCGTCCTCTATAGCTATTAGCCTATTACCATCGCAATCTCCGACGTATTTTCCACTAGACTTGTAGCATGTTGCCTTCTAAAGCCGCCACATGATCCACTACCATCTTCATTTGCCCATCGGCCATCGCCACCAGAACCACCACATTGTTTAATTATATTATATGGATCAGAACTATATTCTTACAAATATTATGGGAAGTTGGGAATGTAGTGGTCAATTCATCACATCCTCATTTCATTATTTTCTTCTTCTATTAAAGTTGTTAATTCGACATTTTCAAATTGACGTTGCTTATTATCATTACCACACTCACAAATACAATCATTGCTCTTTAACGCAATTATAAAGCTCAAAACTACATTTCCAATAATACCCCTTGGAACATGCTCTTACTTTTTGCCAGCCTGCTAACGAATCATTAGTTGCCACATCAGCACGATAACTGAAGTCTTTGTCTTTTTCTCAAACGCGACGTCGTTTCTATTCCCTGACACAGAGATACGTATAGATACACCGTATATTCACTTTATTGCTCCTCTCCTCTTTCTCACGAAGAAGAAGACGAAGCCCATCAAATTAAACAAGAAAAATTCCATTTTCCTCCATTGATTGTGAGTGAGAACAAACATTTAAAGCTTCTTACTCAAAGTTTCTTTCTTTATAGATCTCAAAAAATTCGATATTTTTCTCGATTCATCCGCCATTAAGGTACACGAATCGTTTTTCGTCTTCTGAATTACTTGTGGGTTCGTCTTAATTTCGTTGGATCTGGGTTTGATTTTGGAGAAAAGTAATAAAGTTTCTGTCTTTTTTTTCTTTCGAATTTGTAGGTTTTATTGCGAGATCGAAGAGAGAAGGAGAAAATGACGCATAGAGTAGATCAGGAATATGATTATTTGTTTAAGATTGTGTTGATTGGTGATTCTGGTGTTGGGAAATCGAATATCTTGTCGAGATTCACCAGGAATGAGTTTTGCTTGGAATCTAAATCCACTATTGGTGTTGAATTCGCCACCAGAACTACTCAGGTGAGATTCGAATTTTTCTCTGTTTCTCTCTTTAAGTACTTTAGGAGTGAAATTCAGAATATTTGCTGTTAGAATCAGAGTAATACGAAGAGATAGTAATTTAGGTTTGGTATATAATGTTAAGAGGCTTAAAGATGGGATTTTGGGATAGGTTTTTTCTTCTTATTAGCTTGTCTCTGTTTTGATTTATCTTTAGCTATAATCCGTGAAGGTTTTTACTTTCACTGCTATACATAGATTTACCGTCTTCAGTTATGTATTTTGGTTTTGCTTGTAGCTTCATGACCACATTAGTGTAGTGTATATTTCAATTATGTAATTTGGTTTTGCTTGTAGCTTCATGACCTCATTAGTGTAGTGTAGAATTCAGGTATTCGATGGTTAATTTCAAGTGATGGCTCTAGAGCTTTTAGTCTGTTTTGTTTCGTTTAAAGTTGCTTCTTCGTTAGTTTCTTTGATTTGGATAGCAATTAAGTGATAGGTCTTAAGGTTTTTGGTTGCGTTGGTTTCTTAAGATTGAAGAATACAGTGTTTTGAGAGAGTAGACGGCGGATTTTTTCTCAGCTACTGAATCTTTTGTTCAAGAGAAAAAATCTTAGTTGTGCTGGCTATGAGTTATGACAGATGCTTTTCTCATTTTAAGACTATAAATGGATGGTCGTGAAGGCCAATTAAAAAAAATAAGAAGATTCTCACAGCTTGTCTCAATAATTCATTCTATTTCCTGATCATTTGTCATGCTTGACCTTGTCCACCTTTATACTTTCGTAAAGTCAACCGATAAATTTTTTGACAAGAGGAATTCTATGATACACTTATGTAGTTGAATGCGGAAAGATGCATTTAAAATGTTGATTGTTAATAATGTTACTAACCTGGTTTTAACAACTGAGAAGATATATGTTCTTTACTTTTGATTGTTGAATTAGCATTCTTATTCATAAACCTGGGAATGCTTCAATACCTAAGATCTAACTGGTTGTTACGGTGAATCTCTCATGCATACACAGGTTGAAGGAAAGACCATTAAGGCCCAGATCTGGGACACTGCAGGTCAGGAGAGGTACAGGGCGATCACAAGCGCGTATTACAGAGGCGCAGTGGGTGCACTTCTTGTCTACGACATTACTAAGAGACAGACCTTTGACAATGTTTTAAGGTGGCTGCGCGAACTGAGAGACCATGCAGATTCCAACATTGTGATCATGATGGCTGGGAACAAATCCGATCTGAACCACTTGAGATCCGTTGCTGAGGAAGATGGTCAAAGTTTGGCTGAGAAGGAAGGTCTCTCTTTCCTGGAGACATCTGCTCTTGAAGCAACAAACGTCGAGAAAGCGTTTCAGACCATCTTAGGTGAGATCTACCATATCATAAGCAAAAAGGCACTGGCTGCACAAGAAGCAGCAGCAGCTAATTCTGCAATCCCTGGGCAAGGAACTACGATTAACGTCGATGACACATCTGGAGGCGCGAAACGAGCATGTTGCTCTTCTTAAACTAAAGGTAAACTGTTTATTTCGGTTGCTCCTTGTTCAGAGATTCAAACTTTTGTTTTCACTGGCTTCTCTTCTTTTCAAGTTTTGGCTGATGAAACGTAACTATGCAAGACTATGTAGAATACTCTGTTTTTATTCTCTTCGGTTTGGGGTTTGTGTTCAGTTTAAAGCTTGTTAGTAGTATACTTAGAATCTTCTGGTGCTTGCTTGCTTTCCCTTCTTCTTCCCTTGGTGTGTTTCTATTGATTTCTGGTTTATAAAGTATTTTTTCTATCTCCGGTTTAGTCCGGTTCGTCTTGGCTTTGTTTAATCAAATCATTGATTCCTCTCTTATCAATGTATTGTATCCGGTTCCAAAATCCTCTCTTCATGTTACACACTGACAAGCTTCTACCAAAGAAAATAAATTTTAGTATTACGAAAGAAAAAATTGTTGACAAACTAATTTTGCTCCATCTATTATCACAAATAAAAATGCAATTGAACTGCAGTTACTATCAAATAATGGCTATGGTTTTTTATTTTGTTTTGAACCGACCAAATTAAAAGATGTTTTGAATTAATGGTATTATTTTCAAGTAAAATAGAGGAAAGTGACGACGATACATGGAGACAGAAAAGGAGTGATTGAGAAACCGATAACAAAAACGTCATTGTAGCCCAACTTGCAAAAACTAACCAATTGCATGCATGAAAGAGTTTATAATAAATCATGGAATTTTACATTGTCAACGTGTGAGGTTTTTCTTTTTGGACACAACCCAAAAGGCCTTTTAGTTCTAAATTGTTTCATATTAGAAAATTCTAAGTTCGGAAATGCTATACATGAAAATTCTTGGTGATTTCTAATGAGCAAAATAACATGAAAATTCTTGGTGATCCATTATATATATTTATGCGCCGAGAAACCATTCAGAGAAACAATAAGGAAGATAGTAAAACCTCATCTTTCTAATCGATAACTTCCATATCCTTCGATTAAAAGCTTTTGATCAATGCATAGTCCAAACTTTATACTCACATATACTCACATACCCATAATTTAGAATTTAGATCTCATTTAAATTGATAAGCTATTTTTGTAGTTATAAAATACATAAACCCATCCAAAATATTATCATTAAGACAAAATATTAGAATAGGTATATTAAAATAGAATAATGAGAGATAACATTTTTAAGAAATAAACAATAAAGAATCAATGCATAGTAAAAATGAATTTGTTATCTTGTAAATACAATATAATTTTATCGCCTGTTTTGAGCCTTCTTGCTTCTATATTATTCCACCCTGAGCACATAAAATATTTATCATGGTCTATTTTTATTGTTACCCAGTAACTCTTGTTATTCTCTAAAACTTCCACTTGAAGACCACTTGGAGGCATTACAAAATTTTCTATAGTGCGTAGTATCTTCTCTATCTGCAATTTTGGTTAATATAACCTACCCATGTGGGAAAGATCGGTGTTTGTAAGAACTTTCTCTAACATTTTATTTTGATCCATATCAAGCCAAATCACTATTTTACTAAACTCTTAACAAATTTAGAAATTTTAAAAAATGTTTGTAGAAAATAAAATGTTTGAAGACTGGAGCTCTACACATATGTTTATATATAGTTCTCGGCCAAACCAATGTGCTTTGTCTTCAAACCCTTTAACAAAAAAAAAATTGTGCTTTGTCTTCAACTTTTAAAAAAAAAATGAAAAAATTAATTTGTCCAAAAAAAAACTCTAAATGTAGTCAATTATATGGATATATATTCTAATTTTTGTAATATTAAATGAAAATATTTTCTAATATGTTATGTTTCTAAATTTTTACACTTGTTACCAACTTGAAGATTAAACTAATTATAGTTTTTTTCTAACATCAAATTAATTATTAAGCAAAAAATTTCTTATAACAATCTTACTTTTTTAGTCATTTTTATTTTAAATTTCTTCCAAAATTTAATAAAAATCGATTACATTCTTTAGAAAAATAAATTCAGTTAATACTATCAAATTGTATTATTTCAAAAACACTTAAAAATTGCACACTTGGCAGCTTATAGTTTTCGATTGATGTACTTTTTACAATAACTCTTTTTTAAAAAAAGTTTATAACATCAACAAGAAATTTAGTAATTAATGTTTAATGAGATTTTCTTTTATAGATTTTTTTCATTAAACTTTACAAGTCGACCATGGCATTGTCCCTATGGGATCCACTAATATTATAAAGAAAATCTATACAAATTAACCATGAATTCTATATAAACCTTTTTTTGTGAATATATTTATGAAGTTTGTGAATATTTAATATTTTTTTGTTTGACCTAATAATAACAGCAGAAATCGACGTCGATACGAAAATATATATATATATATATATATATATAT
>Ga0041059_1001979_pt1 | contig 15753 bp, 6 predicted proteins | sample AraColnosormetaG_FD_56232 | JGI IMG/M metagenome (GOLD analysis project Ga0041059, IMG submission 56232) | Arabidopsis roots microbial communities from North Carolina, USA - Col MF nosort | ecosystem: Host-associated > Plants > Roots > Unclassified | place: USA: North Carolina | collected 2013-09-02
ATTCGGGGCCAAGGACGACACCCCCGGACTCCTAAATTCATTTTTTTTTTTTAAATTTTTTTTTTTTTTGGAAGTTAAGAATGAAAAACATATCCCCACGTCAAAGCTCATCTATATTCTGAAACTATTAGAGATATCATACGTGTTAAATTAAGAGCGATTTTAAAGAAAACATTAGTTCTGAATGAAGACGTGTGTTCAATGGATGAAATGCGATTCAGTTCAAAATAATAACAATATATATATATATATATATTTATTTATTTATAGATATTCATATATATATATAAGAAAATATATAGATATGGTCATATGGATATGGTTGTGGACTTGTGATGCGACAAAAAAAAATTGAACAAAGTGGATCTGGTTAGGTGGCCAGCATCTTTTACGGAAGGGAAAAGTTGGATATATTACAATATTTTTGGTGGACCATGAGCAACCCCACCACAAAGTGCATGTGAAGTGACCACTTTTCTGCGAGCTGATCCAACTAATCAATAATGGTAACAAATACAAAAAATAAACGCTCTAATTTTATTTCAGTCAAATGTTTTTAATAATTTTCCATGTCCGAAAACTTTAAAATCTTTTATTATTACTAAGTTAAGAAAATTGCAAATGTAAGAATTATTTGTTTCTAAATAGATAATATTAATACCAAATTGATATTCCAAAACATATTATTTTCTTGTTTGATTTGATTGATAATCTATTAACTGATAAACAACAATGATAGAAATATGTTCTCTAATTCTTCTTCTCTAGCATTCAAAAATTCACATCCAACAAAACCATAAATTTTGTAATTTTAGATACAATTTTACACTAAAAATTAATAATTGTAAAGCTTGTAATTATATTCCCAAACTTTATTCTATAAATTAAAACTTAGCATTCATATTGTTGAATATGACTTTTGAATTTTGTTAGTGGGACCCTTTTATACAATAAGTGGCGGCTACAACGAAAAATCAAAGTAGGGACCAAAATGATACAAATCGTAATAACGGGGTCAAAATAACATAATCCAAACTTTTAAATAGCATAAATACAACAACTCTCAAGACCTGTACAAGCTATTTCACCTACTTCATCACTCATCACCAGCTTCGCATCTTCTTCTCCGGCTTGATCTTCTCTCGTTTCTAGATCTCCGACGATCGGAATATCAAATCCGATCGATTAATTCTGTCAATCACACAAAAACCGAAAACCAAAAAAAAACCATGGCGTTTGAGAAGATCAAGGTGGCAAATCCCATCGTCGAGATGGATGGTGAGATCTTACTTCTCCTTCTCCTCTCTCGATCTCTTTCGCTATCTATAATCAGATATTTTCGTTGATTGGATACGAAATGATTTACTTTCGCTTGCCTAGATTGTAACGAAGTTTCGTTGTTTGTTCTGATCTGATCTCTGGAATCTACGCATGTGTAAACTCGTTGATTGATTTGGTTTTGGTGTATGATTACGTTACAGATCGATAAAATCGATAAAACCTTTAAGCTCTGTTCATGAGATTGATTGATTTATGAAAAATCTGGACTCGATTTCAAGTGTGGATTTGATTTACAGCTTTGATTCGGCGAAATAGTTTCGATATTTAAGCTTCATTGGTTTGTGTAATGTAGGTGATGAAATGACCAGGGTTATTTGGAAGTCTATCAAGGATAAGGTATTAAGCTTACTTTTTTTGATGAATGAGTGTGGTTCGTGTTTTCGGCGTATTTTGAATTTTTTCTGGTGAAACGTTTTCAGCTTATTACTCCTTTTGTGGAGTTGGATATCAAGTACTTCGACCTTGGTCTTCCTCACCGTGATGCTACGGATGACAAAGTTACTATTGAAAGTGCTGAAGCTACTAAGAAGTATGTGTGTTTGAGCTTGAAACATACTAGAATGATGTTGCATCTCTGTGTGGAATATTCTGTTAATCTTTAAAGTTTATGATTTTGTTTTGTTTTAGGTACAATGTGGCGATCAAGTGTGCCACCATCACTCCAGGTATGTCAACAGATGTTTTGCAGTTGAACATTTTTTTTACCAGTGTTTTTATTTTACTTAGTGTTGATCTTTGCTCTCTGCAGATGAAGGCCGTGTCACGGAATTTGGCTTGAAGCAGATGTGGAGAAGTCCAAATGGGACCATCAGGAATATCCTGAATGGTAAGTTATAGACAATTGTATGTTTAAAGCTTATCCAGTGTCATTCTCTGTTGACTTATATACTGTGTTTGTTTCTCACAGGAACTGTATTTAGAGAGCCAATTATCTGCAAAAATGTTCCCAAGCTTGTCCCAGGTAATTATTGACAATGGCCTAGTTGCATTAACAATTTTATTTTCAAAGGGTTCTGAGAATATGTCTTGTTTTCTCTAGGCTGGACAAAGCCCATCTGCATTGGAAGGCATGCTTTTGGTGATCAGTACCGTGCCACTGATGCTGTAATCAAGGGACCAGGAAAACTGACTATGACCTTTGGTATACTTACTGCCTTTCATCGGTCATCTCGTTTAGAGTTGGCATTGCATAATTTTTGAAATCTCTTTTTCGTTTCTTTTTCCGTATGTCATTATGTATTAATTATAATCTTTAATGTCTTTGATTTTCAGAGGGAAAAGATGGGAAAACTGAAACCGAAGTCTTTACATTTACTGGTGAAGGTGGTGTTGCTATGGCAATGTACAACACTGATGAGGTATAGTTATGCTTACCCTTTCTTCCAACTACAGTACAAATTACTCGTCTTTTTGGAGATTGTCCTCTAAGATGTTCTCTTATAATACAGTCCATCCGTGCTTTTGCTGATGCATCGATGAACACTGCTTATGAGAAAAAGTGGCCACTTTACCTTAGCACAAAGAATACCATTCTTAAGAAATACGATGGCAGGTATGCGACATTTAGTTTTGGTTTTCATATCATATAGGCTTTTCGCTCATATGGTGGAGGAGATAGTTTTGCTGTTGGTTACATTTTTGTTTTCCTATAAAGATTCAAAGACATCTTCCAAGAAGTCTATGAAGCCAGCTGGAAGTCGAAGTATGATGCTGCTGGAATCTGGTGAGCTGTCTCTTTGTTTTTTCATTTTTGGAATAGCATGGTCCCTTATATTACCTTTTACTGATAAGAACCTAAATAATTAAATTGGTTAGGTATGAACACCGTCTCATTGATGATATGGTGGCCTACGCTCTTAAGAGTGAGGGAGGCTATGTTTGGGCATGCAAAAACTATGATGGTGATGTCCAAAGTGATTTCTTGGCACAAGGTTAGTGTAATCGTAAATGAATATGTCCTTCAGCGCTTATGTCTATCTTACATATTACTTGTTAACTAATTGTTTCTTATAATGTGTTTTAGGATTCGGGTCACTTGGATTGATGACATCTGTTCTGGTATAATTCTCACAAGTTCTTAGCTATATTGTCACATAATCTCTTTGTTAGGCTGTTACATGATTCTAAGTTTCCGCTTTTACAATTGTTGTGTATTTTCATTAGGTCTGCCCAGATGGAAAGACGATTGAAGCTGAAGCGGCCCATGGAACTGTCACCCGTCACTTCAGGGTTCATCAGAAAGGTGGTGAGACCAGCACAAACAGCATAGCCTCTATTTTTGCTTGGACTCGTGGACTTGCACACAGGTAACAAAAAGAAAACATGCTTAATAATGTTTCATTAGAAGGAAGAGGATTGTCTAAGCTAATGTCTTTGAAACAGGGCTAAGTTAGATGACAACGCAAAACTCTTGGATTTCACTGAGAAGCTGGAAGCCGCTTGTGTTGGGACAGTGGAGTCAGGGAAAATGACCAAAGATCTTGCACTCATCATTCACGGCTCAAAGTAATCAATTCAACACTTTCTATTTACGTCCTTGTTCTCATCAAGATCACTTAATTTACTGTCGGATTTTTTCAGGCTTTCGAGGGACACGTACCTGAACACAGAGGAGTTCATCGATGCAGTCGCTGCTGAGCTCAAAGAAAGACTCAATGCTTAAGAAACTGAAGAAATTGGGTAAAATTCGAACGTCTCAGTTCCTAAGTGTCTTATCTGGTTGGTGGGGTTGGTTGGGATCGGGAGGAATAAACTTTTGTGGAGAGGAGTGTTGAGAACGATTTGTTTCCTCTCTTATAATATTTCCAAAATATTGCGACATTTTTCCATTTTTATTCAGATCTCGAATTTTATGTTTGATTGATTGGTTATCACATCTTCTTTTTTTTGGTTGATCGATTTATGAAATTGGTATTAGGGTCTTTTAGGTTATAAATACACAGTACGGTTTAACTAGAATACACATACCACCAAGCCATTGGTTGACTTCAGTTTTTATTAGACCAACAAACAATCCATCAAATGTTTGTTTATTCTCTTGGGTATAATGTACTTTAGAAGTCTCTGACGCTTTACTTTCTTATACTCTTAGTCTCAAAAGATCGTCTTGTTTTGTCTCACCACCTTTTTGATACCTTGAAGTGAAGGGTGACAGTTCCATGGGGCCGTTTCAGCTTGATATGGATTGTGAACAATAATGAGCAGTCCAATATTTACTTGATTTGGTGTAATGCCAATCTAACGTATTCCTCTTAAATACCATGCTAACATAAATACTTTGAATAATTGGGAAATTTGTAGGATCCATTAGAGCATTAATCATCTCGAAATGTCATGTCTTAGTCGGATACTAATTGGTTGACCTCAACTAGGGATGAAAAAGTATCCCTTACATTTTGCTGGTCTCACCTTTTCATTAGGTAGCTATGGATCGTTCCAAACCAATATCGAGTAGAGGGCTAGAAATGGTGGATTATAGCAGTTTGTTTGTTTTCTTATTCTATTGTTTGATCTTCTGTTTTTACTAATGATTTTTTAGATCAAAAGGTAAACACAATATCATTTTATATCGTTTATGTAATGATACAAATAATTATCATCACTTATGTTAACAAAATTTATATGATTGCATTGATAATAGAGAATAAATTAACACTTCTATCAATTATAACAAATTATGCTTAGACTCAAGAAATGTTAAGAGAAATAAGTAATTTCAAAAGAAATTGAAATGGATTAGAAGTTTTTATTTTATTTTCACTAATCTGAATCTTGTGATGCTTTTTAACGAAAGTGGCACCAACACTTAATATGTCAATTCTGGAATATTTATTTATGCAAACAACCAACACATAAACAATGAAATCTAAAGCTCCAAAATAATATTTAATTGGTTATGTGTGGCATGTTTGCATAAATAAATATTCCAGAATTGACATTTGAAATGGTAGTACGACTTCCTTTGAAGAGCATCGCAAGATAGATAAGTGAGAAAATAATGGAAACTTCTGATCGATTCCGATTTTTTTCAAGATTAATTCATGTACATGGTTTTGGTCAACTCATGTAAAAGCTTCAAAATTGGTAATATTTTAAATTACAAAAACTTATATTGTACTTTCTGAAATTTCCAATATCTAGATTTTAACCAACAAATCGGCTTCACAGGTATTCAAGATCTCAAAAAATATAGAAAATGGGTTAACTAGGTAAAATAATAAAATAAGTTACTTAAAATATACTTTAAATTACTTTCATTTATTTTAGTTTGTTTACTATATTTACCAAACATTAAGATATTTATGTGTGTGTGTTTTTTTTTGAACAAAGATATTTATGGTTATTCTAGAAAATAGCACACATTTGTTTTCTAAGATACCACAAAGTATCTACGATATAGATTTACTACCCTTAAATTAAAGTACCAAACAATCCCACAAACTTGATGTTGTCTTTTACATGTAAGAAATGTTGATTGTTAGATTTCAACATAAATCATCCGAGAAACCAAAGGTTGATCTACCCATGCACATTATGGTTTTACGACAACTTCCATCAATTGGTACTTTTCTTAAAACTCCACTACGAGTCTAATATCTATGACAATTCTAGCAGAAGTAGCGAGGTTGAGTCTTATTGTAGGTGTTATAATAACAAAACTTAGTGTTATCAGAATCACATCTTGACATCAAAAAGTTTTTTTTTATTACAACTAGTACAGTGAGACTCAACCGCACTACTTCTACAAGAACTGTCGTAGATATTGGACTCATGGTGGAGCTTTAAGGGACATACCAATTGGTGGAAGTTGTCATAAGACCAAATGAGCAAGGGTAGATCAACATTCAGTTTCTCATATGGTTTCTGTTGAGATCCGACATGGTATTTATCAACCCGTCTTACATGTTCAAGACAACATTGAGTTTATTTGTAGGGTTGTTGGGTATAGGGCTCATTATGTTGGAACTCAATTTTAAGATATGTTTGCGCAGACACATTATCAGAATACTGTTTTTAAGCAAGATCTTTTATCGGAATTCTGAGATTGCTGAACTTTTTATCGCGAACACTATAATTTAATGTACTCATTAGTCAAAATTTGAGTTCGTTTGGATGTGGACTACTTGTCCAAAGTTTCTTGCATGAAAGACACGAATAGGCAAGGTGGATTTAGTTCTACATTAGAAGCTTGAGAAAAATCTAACTACTGTATATATAATCATAAAAAATCTAGAAAAACTTTGGGACTACTAAATAGTTAGAAGATCAAACCCATGTCGAGCCAAGTTGGTAATAACCGGATGGGCATGGGTTTCAATTTGATCTTGAGTGGATGAGCCTTCAGGCAAACATCCAATCTTTTGCATTATTTTTTGTTATGGAATTGATCAATATATAAATATCAATTTGGTCAAAAAGTAAACAATTCTCTAATCAGTTGAAAAATTGATTTGGTCTATGTCATAAGTTCTCTTTGTCCATTATTGCCTAAAGTTAATTGCTTAAGTGATGGGGTTTTAATCAACTAAGAAAAAAAATGACGTGATAAGAATCTCTTCTCGTCACAACAACAAAAAGAAAAGCGTAAAAGTATTTACCTTATTTAGACAACTCTGAAATCTGAAACTCTTCTGCAATTTGTCTGTTACACTTCTAAATCCCTAAAATCCAAATATTGTGGTGAATAAATAAAATCAAATCACACTAACAAATAAATGGCCATGAATGTTTTGTTGATTTTGGTGGGTTTTTGGATTTTGGATTTTGGTTTTTGATTTTATGAGTTTTTGATTTTGGTGGAGATTCTAGATTTTGCAAAATCTTAAATGGTAACTTTTCTAGTTTTTGATTTTTATATAATTATTATTTAGAAACTTTTTAAAATTATTTATTTTAAACTTTATTTTTATTTTTCAAAAACAAAAAAAGAGTTTACCATAGAATTTGTTGAAAATCCCCAAAAAGTGGATTTTGGATTTTAAGAACAAATGACTAGAAAATCTATAAAACTCTGGATTCCCTATAATTTAGGGAATTGTTTTTTTATAAAATCATAAATGGGTGAAAAAGTGGATTTTGCAAAATCAACAGCCAAAATCAACTTTTAAAACCAGTACCATTCAAGGCCAAAATTTGTTTTAGATTCATGCATGCAATATTACAATAGAAAGTTTTAAGAAAACTACAAATTATAGGTATGTATTATGATTTAAAATCTCATAGAGAGATAAATCAAAAAACTAAAACATGTTAAATCATGCTTTTAAATTTCAAAACCTACCGAAATCATATTATAAAAAAAGAAAGCATAAGTTACAAAGGTATTTAAACTTTAATCAAGCATCAATAAAATAGCAAATTAAAGTGAGAAGTACTTACCTTAGAGTCATAAGCTCAAAATCTGAAAGTTACATGTGATCCTTTGGCTCTTCTTACAAATCCCTAAATCCAAGTATAGCATGTGGTGAATAAAAATATGCATCTAGAAAATAAATCATATATATGTACCTTTATGATTGTATTATATATGAACATATATAACTATCATATATATATATATTAATATATGTACGTTTTTCCTCTCAATTAATGGTGGATTCGATAAAAAGAAGAAACGAGAAGGAGAAAATATCGCTTTACTCATGGATCTTAGTTAGTTGGGTTTTGAAAAATATTGCATCTAACGTGTTGAGATTATATACAAAATGAAATGAGATTAGTCAACAAATAACATAACTCTCTTTTTGGAAGTAAATACAGAAAATAATTCTCAAGTAAATCCAATTTAACAAAATTGGAACAAAATAATTTGGGAAACATTTTTAAAAGCAAATTCAGAATATTTTTACTAAGAAACAATAAAAGATTTTTTAGCTTAAACCAAAATGTACTAAACAATAAATAATAATATATAGTTTTAACAAAACTAAATTTGATATATATCAACTTCAACTTTCTTGTAAGAAAACAGATTACATGAATTCGGTAGTCAAGAAAAATGTGAAAAATTCCATTTAATAAAAAGGTTCAGAAATAATTTAATCTAAAGGAAAAAAATATTTTCGATAAAAGTAATAAAATACAAAATAATTACTAAACCCAGTAGAAAGAGAAAATTTTATCAAATTTAGATTTTAACTTTCATTTGTTTTTTAAATACTAAGATTTATACACAGAAAAAAGAGTAATTTATAGGAAATACAATTTCATAAATATAGAAACGTAATCTTACATAGATTCAATTCAATCAAAATGAATTCTTGTCCAATTTAAATCTTTTGCAAAAAGAAAAAGATTTCATTAGTTAGTCAACAAAATAAAAAAAAGTCTATATGGAAAAGAATCTTTGAATAAAATAAAATAAAATTTAAAGTTCTGCAATTTCATAAATGTCAAAAATAAATTTTAATATTGATATTTATTACCTTCTGAAAAAACCTTCCAATGCAACTAGAGTTATTCTGTTCTGTCTTCAATTTTCAGTTTAAACCAAAAATACCGTTGTGGTCAAGTCGGTTCTTTGTTTTTCTTTGATTAAAGTTCGTTGTACCGAGAGAGTCATTGGTTTCACCTCAAATTTACATATATCCGTTATTCCGTTTCGATACAAAAAATATATCAAAGACACTTTTGAACCAATTCCTACATCATAATCATATTTTCATACGCTGCATGTAATTCGCTTTACACTATTTGTGATACCGCCAACGAGTTGCCCATAGAAACCGTATATGGTATGTTTTAGCTTCTTCATTCCTTGAAAGAGTTCCATCAATTCTGAACCAAACAAAAAAAGAGTTTGAAGTTTACACACAAGACTTTTGAGTATAATTTTATCATTTGGATAGTAGTTTCTTACCTAGAATAAGACGTAACCGAAGGTAACTCATTAACATTACAGATCTGGAGATTACCGACTTCTCAACAAAATCTGGAAACAGCAGAACCAAAATCTATAGCTTCATTCTTGATAAAATTGTATAGATATTTTGAAACTTCTCAAACAAAGTTACCTGGTTCAGAAGTTGGTTTGTAGCCAAGCCCGTATACCGCATATTTCGCATAAGCGAGTAGTCTCACCCGTTGTGGAGCACCTAACTTTAGAGTGATTGACCGTATGAGTCCACTGAGATCGATCAAAAACAAGGAGGTCATAAATAATATTCTTTCCAGAATCAATTACTAAATAACCGAGGATCGAGGATTGTACTCTGTTCGCAGAACGGTTAGAAAGTCAGGTGGAAGAGACCCCATGAAAGTTGTTACGTCTTCCAATCTCAGAAGTTTGAGCTCCTGTTTCAGTTTTTGCCTCTCTTGTATAGACATTCCTTTTCCCAGTCCTGATTTGCTATTACCAAGAAGATGCAGGAACAAGAATAAGTCCTTTTGAATTTAAAAATGTAAATGAAACCCAAACTGTGCATTGTTGTCTCTACGGTCTTATTTTCATACTTTATTTCAGGATTAACAATGTCTAGTCTAAACAATGCTGGAGAGACATATACCTTTCACTAGTTCTTCCGGTGAAAATGACGGGGAAGAATTTGGCATATTTTCCAACCCCAAACTGTTTCCCTAATTCTTGTATCTTGTTCGAGTCTAGAAGAATCAAAGCTTCCCACAACCGACAAAAGTCCCGCCTAAATGCTTCATCCAATGTTTTACAGTTCCCATGGTCTAGCAGAACTTTTCATCCAAAAGTAATTTCAAGAAGAATAAAAGTTCTATGATTAGAATCTGGAAACAGTGAGAGGTCATGATAGAATTACGAACACAAAGTACCTAGAGAGAAGCCATTCTGGCCTTCAGGAGAAACTAGTATATTTCCAGGATGCGGATCGCCATGTATGAACCCGTGAACAAATATCATTTCAGCAAACACTTCAACCAATACTTTAGCAACCTATTGTAATTTGGGAAAAACTTTCATGCGTCAGCAAAGAAATCAAAGCGTATATTTGACGTTTCGAAGGCTAAGCCTAAATTTCACAGGTCAAATGCTCGTTACAGACCAAAGGTGTATTTCATAACTTATGCACAAGGAGTGGTTACCAACCTTTTCTGGACTTACATTAGTCCTTTTGAGGGATTCCACATCGTCAACCTGAAACCTAGGGAAATTTGAGTTAGATGAACATACAAGAATTATAGTATGCACGAGAAGCTACATGAGGATCTCTAAGAATATATAATATATAACGTTAAGATATAAGAGTAAACCACAAATGAAACTCAAAGAGGTCTCTGGTTTGGAAAATTTATCCCAGATTCAAATCTATAGCTAAGGGAAAATCTAGATATATTGCGTTTTGAATTATCACAGATAATGAATATCAAGTATTTATTGCATAAAACTTCATAAGGTACTAATTTGTTTTCACTAGACAAGTTAATATCTGAATTGATCAAGTGCTTTCTAGGCGTTATAACCAAATTCCAACATTCTTTTTCCAACACTGTAACTTTATGAAGAAACTTATGATTTTTCCATTTTTCAGAGTTTTAGCTATAAAGCTTTGAATACCAATCTCCTTTCTAAATGTTTCTAAGCAATTAAATTGTTTGAGATTGCTTCAGACTTCATTCTTCACTTATTTCTTTTAACTGAATAACGAATAATTCAGATCTAGGAGAACAGATAAACTGTATAATTAATTAACTGTGTTGAACATCATTACCTTGAAACCCTTGCAAAACTGCATTGTCAGCACTTGAGTGGTTGTGAACTCCTGAATATTAATGTGGGCGACAATATTAAGAAAAACAAAATGCCGATCCAACATGTACTAGTAAAATCAAAATCAAAGACTCTCAAGTCATACCGAAAACACTGTAGGAATTGTAATCATTTTGTTATGTTTGAAGTTTTTGGCAATTCTCTCTGAATTTTTTGCCTCCTGTAGAAAATCTGTGGACAAGAAAATTAAAGAAGAAATGAAATCATCAGATTCACTATACATAACTCTAGAGAAAGAATGTAATGAATATACTACAACATGTATTGTGTACATATAGGGTTCACTGGTCTTGACGTTTTCAGCATTTTAAAGAATAAAACATAAACACATGCATACAATGCAGTGCTTGGTTCTGAAGTTTTAGGTTACTGACCAAGTTCCTGGGAAATTGACTTTACGAATTCATAAACTAGCCAATCAAATCTGTATTCTGGAAATATCTGCGAAGTGGAAGAGAAAAAAGAACTCTAAGAAACAATAGACGGCTGCATATAATATGCAGCCTATAACTATATGAATCAGAGATGCACAAACAGTTCATGTAATTGCATCATTGATCTCAACTAACACTCCACAGCAACACAGGCTTAGGTCACAATCACCGGCAAAACTAATGAAATTAGAAAGAAGTAAAACAATGAAGTCCTCATAATCTAACAATGCATTTCGCAAGGCAGCATAAACTACTGCAGCACACTGGAAATATTATCCGCACCAGCAGTTCCCTGCCAGTACTTTTAATAAAAGACGAAACTCCAAATTTAAAGCCTCAAATATTTAATCAAAAAATCATATTTCCATCAAATTCCTAGATCAGTTAGATATATGATGTCACACGTCTGTTTCTTCGTTTCATATTTTATGAACAGCTTGTAAGAAAACATATTTTGTTTCAATCTAACTTCATGTTCTGGTACAGATATAAAGCAACAAGAAAATGCAGGCACCTTTGCGACTGATTTTGAAAGGAATGACATTATCATTGTATCTAACATCATGTTCTGCTTCAATCCAGGGTATTGCACCTATTTTAACACCAAAAATGAAAACTTGGTGATTCTTGAAGTTGTTGCAGAAAGAACATAGGAAATTAAAACAGTTATTGTTATGAGGAGTTAACCTTTACTGCTACTTCCTGGTGGTTCTTCAATACAGCATGATGTACTTGAGCAATAGATGCTGCCGCAATTGGTTCCTCATCAAAAGATAAATATCTGACATTTTAACTAATAGCAATGTCAAAACCTCTTCCAAAAACAGACGTCAAAAAACAAATCTGACATTTAACTCTAAAAGACTTACATCTCTGTGAGATTTTGACCCAAGTTACTTGTCAGAACTTGCTTTATTTCTTGAAAGTTACAAGGAACTGCCTACAAGATAAACAAATTAGGAATAGAACAAACAATCCGAAAATGTTTACAGACTCAACTATAACAGTATTCTTACCTTGTCCTGCAACGAGGAAAGAGCCAACGAGTACTCTTTCGGAACGAGCTTCAACGTAGCCACAAACTGACCAGCTTTCACATAGAAACCTTTATTACTTTCACACAGTTTAAGAATTCGTTTAGCAGACCGTGAATGAACCTACACAATCAAAACGACCAAATGTTACCATATCACATAGTACTAGTGAAGTATACTGCAAACTTTAAACAAGCAATCGTATCACTACTCTAATAACTTGCCTTCACCAATGACGAATAAGCCGATTAGAATGTAATTCAAACTACAAGAAAATCGGCCTAATGCCATTGATAACTACAATTCCATGAAACCAAAACTTAAACACGAATGTAAGATATGTAATTGTACACCTCTGTTAATCTCTGAAGATACTCATCGGAATCTGCTGGTAATCTACGCAAAGTATACTTGTAATCAGCGACAGTGAGAGTGATCTACAAGTAGAGAATAAGAGATTCAATGAATGAATTGGAATGAGGAAATGGTGAAATCAATAGAGAGATAAGGAAGATACGAACGGAGTAGATAGCGCGAGAAGAACGGACGACGCCTTCTACAGCCGTCGCTATTTTATTGGAAGGTGAGTCTCGGAAGATGGACACGGCGGTGGCGCTGCCAGTGACGGCGGTTAGAGCTAGGCCGGCGGTGACTGTGAAAGCAAAGATCGGAGACTTGGATCTCCCGAGAATTTTGAATTTGCGGAGAATCTCCATTTTTGTGGATTCTTTGGGTTTCGTATTATTTTTTTCGTAGTAACGAAGAAGAGGACGGAGAAGCTACACATTTTCTAACTTACTTGCAAGTCGGGTCGGATCGGATTGATGGACAATCTAATGGGCCAGGATCCGGTTAGACTAATCGATGTGATTTTAATGGGCTAAGTAAGCTGGGCTTGGCAAATAGCCAAATATAAAAGGTTAATTTAGTCAAAAAAATCTCTCAATTTAAAATTAACTGACGTAAATCCCCCTTCAGTATCAATACTGTAAAAATTGGATAGACACAGTAAAACGCAGTGTTTTACAGAATCTCTTTTAATCGATTTGACATCACACAAACTTCAGAGAATCTCATTTTGATAAATTAAAGTTTTTTTTCCACTTTGTGAATTTTAAAGCCTAGGTAAATTAGTGCATATATGTAATTTAAGTGTACATACTGTATCTCTCTGCAACGAATACAACCTTCTTTTTTACCCACTACCACCTGTTTTCGCTAGGCTTGCTGGACTCAAATAATGTATTTTTATACGGCAAAATTATTCATTAAATTTCAACTTTACGTTATATACAACATTTTTTACAAAAAATTACTAACATATATGGAACCTCAAACCTCTTAATGTAGAAATATTAATAAATTTTTATTTAACCATTGGACTAAGGAGCTTCCACAATCTACTCTAATCTAATAAAGTGTATATCTCATGGGTATCAATTTTTTTTTTCAATAGGTAAGAAATCAAATCGTTCTACATATCTTTACGATCTTGTGATATTTTACGAGCGAATATCGTCGACATAATATAAAACTCACAAAAAATAAAATAATAATGATACTCCATATAAAGGAAAAAGACAGCAAATATGTAGGGTCAATATAAACGCAGCCTCGTCGTCTCTTCATATATTCGTCTCTTTGTGTTCTTCTTCCTCCTCAGATTCTCTTTCACTAAACAGAAACAAAGATGGTTTTGACAAAAACCGCAACGAATGATGAATCTGTCTGCACCATGTTCGGATCTCGCTATGTTCGCACTACACTTCCCAAGTAAGTAAATTAACCAAATGACTATTGAAAACATTTTGAATACTTTGCTTCTTAATGTTGATGTATTTTATTTAATTGATTGAAAAAAGGTATGAGATTGGTGAGAATTCGATACCGAAAGACGCTGCGTATCAGATCATAAAAGATGAGCTGATGCTTGATGGTAACCCAAGGCTTAACCTAGCTTCTTTTGTGACTACATGGATGGAACCAGAGTGTGACAAACTCATCATGGACTCTATCAATAAGAACTACGTTGATATGGATGAGTACCCTGTCACAACTGAGCTCCAGGTCTCTCCATCTCTCGATCTTTATATTTCCTAAGTACTATATCCATAGTATAATTAACTAATGGTCAATGGTGCTAGATCTAATTTGGTTTGAAATGGTTACTATTGCTTAATGGTTTCATTAGAATATAGGAGTCATTCTAATGTATAACGAAAAGGTATAGAATTTGCATTCAAAGTTAGCGAGGGATTTGGAAGTTGAAAAATGATGTTTGATAAACTCATATAATCATATTCATTGTTTAGTATTAGTCCCACATTTATTTCTCCAAAAGAATATAAAAGGAGACAAATTATAATTATATTTAGTACTATAGTTTTTTTTTTGAGAAAATATGACCCATACGTTTCTAGCTATTATTGGCCGACATATCCATGCTTTCAGTAACAAGTGGACTTGCTCGTTTTGTAAGTTGTTCTCTTGATCATAAATAATTGGTATTGACTAATGTTAAAATTTTCATCAATACTAGTGGCCCACTTGATTTGAACTTTGAATACCAAATTCGGTTATCGTTAAACCAGTCGGTATATTCATCCGGTTTTATATTTATCAAAAATGAATCAATCAAGTAGTATGATTAAAGTAGAAAACATCTAAATCTTTGAGAATCAAAGTATGTGAGGAAAAGATGGTAAAGCAGAATAATTGATTAGCCGAAGGACAAAAACTACACTTCTGTCGGCAACCTCTCTTTTATTCCCCACATCACCAGTTCACCACAAACAAATTTTGGTTTTGATTGGTCCACTCAACTTTTTCTCACTATGTGGTACCATTTGATTGAGTTTATCTATATATTTAAGTTGAAAAGTGAACTATGGACACCGTGAATGCGTGGTAAACGTTGTATGAAATTAATGTTTGACAAAAGAAAACCATGCATTAAAATAAAGGGTATGTTGGCAAAATAGTCACTTTTCAGAACTTAATTGTAAATATAGGGAGTTTACTATTCATAATTGGAGAATTAGGTACATTACACTATTACTCTAATAGAAATCTGTGTAATAGAAAAAAAGTGGGACATAGAAAGAGAAATGGAAATTACCATAGGGGCCTTTGATTTTTTTTTCACTCTACTCTCTACTTTCTACACGCACCCTCTTTTTTTTTTTTNTAATATACATATATATTTTTT
>Ga0041059_1001980_pt1 | contig 15753 bp, 4 predicted proteins | sample AraColnosormetaG_FD_56232 | JGI IMG/M metagenome (GOLD analysis project Ga0041059, IMG submission 56232) | Arabidopsis roots microbial communities from North Carolina, USA - Col MF nosort | ecosystem: Host-associated > Plants > Roots > Unclassified | place: USA: North Carolina | collected 2013-09-02
TTGTTAGGGTGCATTCTTCTTTTTTTTTTTTTTGGTCAAACTGATTTCATAGATATAGAAATGATTTAGTCTCCATTACAAGAGTAAAACACAGCACTAAGAACTGAAAGAACTGCAAATACAAACGCAGTACAAGAGATTAATGCAAAAAACAAGGGGATAAACCGGAGGTGGAGGAAGCTTAAAACAAGCAGAAATCTCCCTAGCTCAACGGTGACTTCGAGTGACTTGAAAGATTTTACACTGAACTGGGAATCCAAGAACAATTGCAAAACCAAAGAGTCTTCATTCCACACCAACAAGAGGGCGTTCTTCAACGATAAGGCAGTCTTCGCTACAATATCTTCTGCTACCAACGTGTAGGTGCTAGAACGATAAGCGACAGAAATGTCTCGCAAGGGAACTTCAAGAGTTTTGGAAGACAGCATGTCCAAACAAGATGTAACAGCGAGTCCACAAACACCAAAGAAGCTCTCATTCCCTGCAAATAAAGATTTTCCACCAACAGGGGAACTTGATAGAACATAGATCTCCATAAAGGAGTAACAATGGCAAACAAAGCACAACCACAAACAAAGCATACAATTAGTATCCTTGTGAATACCAAAAGCAATTGTGAACAAGCGAGAATCACAATTCCAACTCCATGAGTTAGCTGAACATTTACCCATCTCAACTTTAGAGAACCTAATTTGTTCAGTTTATCAGATTTTATTTACGAAGTGAACTTAAAGTATTTTAGGATTCGGTTTATGCTATTCAAACCAATGTTAGCACAAGGAAACCATGTGTATACCCACCTGTCAATTTTTATTATATGTAATAAATAAAAATTATATATCTGAATTAACGAAACTATAATGGGTGTTGAAATATATTTCACACATGAATGTGTTTTTTTCATGAGAGATTTTCAAGAAAAATGTAAAATGAACTAAGGCTAGGAAAACATTAATTGAATAGATATGAAAGAGGAATAACAAAACAAGTTAGGACTGAACATATATGTAGATAGGTGCAGGTAACATATAAAGAAGTAATGTTTTAAAATCTTAATAAATGTATTGAGGAGAAACAACAAAAGACAACTCATTGACAAATCTCTTCTCAACCTTTTTAGTCAGAACATCTCAAATCACAAACTTATCCAATTTCCCATATATCCAACAATTATATATAATATTATTTTTGTAACCGATGGAGGGAAAAAGATTTCCATTAATTTTTTTTGTTCGCCTAAGTTAACAAGAGGATTTAGGGGAAAATAAGCAAAATATAAGCCGATGATTAATGAAATGACCAAGAACATGTGGGGATTTCAAAGGTTCATTTTTGTTTTTCTTATATAATAATAAACCTTAAAAATATAAAAGATTCAAGAAGGTCTCATGAGAGGAGGTTGGAAGCCATTTGTCTGCAGCCAATTTTGATGAGGAGTAGAAGTAGAATTAAAAATCTGATTGTGATGATGAGGAGAGAATCCTGATGATGCTGCAGCATTTGTCAACACTTGGTTCGTCGAGGCCCGACCATCAAACCGGTGGTTCTCAGCCGCCGGAAACAGTGAGAATCCGCCTCCGCTACCAATGTTGCTGCTGCCCGGAAACTAATTTACCAAAAAAAAATGCAATTCTTTAGATAAAATATATTCAAATGAAATTATGGTATTTGCATTTGTGGTTATTTACTCACTTGGTGGTTTGAATTGGGAGTATGGTTAAGCATTCCGGTTTGACCTAATCCAAGAACTTCATTAGAGTGGAGAGAATCTTGTTGTTGTTGGTTCATCTGAAAGCAAAACAAAAGAAAACATGTTTATAACAATATAAACTATATATTAAGATATAAATTATTGTTAATAATATAAGATTAAACTCTACCCTGAGCCGCATATCTTGACTTTTATGCTTCGAATTAGCCGAATTTCCCAAGCTCAAATCGAGGTTGTGATCTTGTGGAGTAGTAGGATTCCCTGATGACTCTATATACACCAAATTCAAAATCTTTAAACCAAGTTCGAACACCTAAGAGATGAAACTAAGGACCAAAAAATATATAAAATTACTCGATTAAATGAGACAATTTACCGGCATTGAGTTCCTCATCGTAAATACTCGGATCAAAGTTGGTCACGGCGTCTTTGCCGTTACATTTGATTGCAGCTTTATCGTAAGCTCTGTGATTATATATAAAATAATGAAAATCAATTAGTAACGAGAAAAACACATTATACAACAATGTGTGTTGTAGAATCAAACAAAAAGACATTTACCTAGCAGCTTCGACCTCGGTGTCGAACAAACCCAAATAAACATACCTATTTTATAAGATTCAAGAAACAAAAACTCAAAGTTAAAATAACAAACTAAAAATGAAGTTTTCGAGTGAATATAAAATGAGAGAAATTATACTTTTTGCCTAAGAATTGACCCATTCGAGCTTCCCAACGACCACACTTATGCAAAGTGACACCTCTATACTTCGAACTTCCTCGAGGGAAGCCTGTGCTTTGTCGGCGAAGTACGTGTACGAACTCTTCCTTGGTTAAATTAGTCATCTATAAAATTCAATTTCAATATTAATCTCCCAAACCTTTAAAAATCGTTAATAAAAACCAATATAGTTTATAATTTATATTTACCTGTTTCAAGTCATCATCATAATCGTCGATGTTGAAATTGATATCCGCTTCTACTCCACGGAATTTAATAGCAGCTCTATCATATGCTCTATTAAATAAAACAAAATTAAAATTAATTTTTATAAATTTCTTCCGGTATTTTTTAAAAAATAAATAAATAACAACTCAATATAGAGAGAGTCAAAGAGAGAAAAATACCGAGCTGCTGCATGAGCAGTGTCAAATCCACCTATTCAGAGATTATAATAAATTAAAATTATGATGACATTTTTCAACACCAAAATACAAAAAAAAACATGAGGAAAATAAAATTACCTAAGTAAACTTGTTTCCCACAGTCCCTGAAATTCAGAAGAACAAACAAAAAAAAAACTTAAATTTATAATCTAAAGTACGATCGATTAACGAAATTAAAAATATGAGATTATTACCAAATATGAGATTCCCATCTTCCGGTACGCCGGTAAAACGTAACACCTCTATACTGAGAACTTCTTGATCTTGGTCCACGCCGACTCTTTTTCAACGGCTGTGCCGGCTCCACTACGGCAGCGGCAACGTTGGTAGCTTTACCCGCGGACGATCCGGTGGCTAGATCCGACTGACAAAACTTAACACCAAACCAGTGAGCCCGAGGAAAGCCAGAAGCAACACCACCGCCGTTAGAATCCATCTCAGGGAAGAACTGATGGGTGACAAGTGGGTTATTGGGTCTGACCCGGTTAAGTTCATCGTCATCGGATCCATCTTCGATAACAACAGCTGAAGAGCTTGAATTAGAGAAAGATCCAACCCGTTTACTTGGTGAAGAATAACAAAACTCTTCAGATTCTTCTTCTCTTTGTGTTTGGTGTGGTGCGTCGTTTAGATCCCACATTTTTTTTGTTTTTTTTTGGTTTCTTGATTTTGATCTTTGAAGGTTCAAACTTCAATCCTCTGGTATGATTCTCCTCAAGGTTAGAAGCTAAATAAGAGAAACCAAAGAGAAAAGCTTTTGGTTGGTAGAAAATAAAATAAAAACTTTAATGAAAACAAAAAAAAAAGAGCTAAAGAGAGAGAGAGAAGAAAATAAAATAAAAATTTGATAGATTGCTTCTACGAAAGCTTTCATTTTTATCCTTTCCTTTATATTTACTTCCACTGCCCTTTCTCTCTCTCTCTTCTCTTGTCACTGTTTTTTTTGTAAAAATTTAATAAAATAATATTATTCTCTCTCTAACCACTTGCTTTCTTTGGAAAAAAGATTATATTCGAAACAATTCCTCGTATTGGAGTTTCTTTATTTTTTTTATTTTTATTTTAAAAAAATATTTCCACTTTCATTTATTATCTATGTATACAAACATCTTCTTTGATTAATCAAAAGATTCCTTTAATATGTAATTTCATGTTTTAAGAAAGTGAAGTCCACGGCTTGGTTCGGTAAGCAATTCTATAAAAAGGTGTTTTTTGCAAGAAAATGAATAATCTAGTAGATTACTTCAAAACCCCACAATTTTGCCAATTTTGATATACTTTAAACTCTTGGAACAAAGCTTTTTGTTTGTTTTTTCCTTTTTCTATATGAATAAAAGGTAATAAGATACAAATACAAATAGATCACGCATAGATCTATATTTGTTAAAGATGTATATTTATGTACAATAAATAGGTGTTTTCATGATCGGGCAAATTCAAAGTAGATGGGATATTAAGTTTTTGATACTAAATAGATTATTTATATGTTTATTTAAAGTGGAGTTCCATAAACAGCAATTCCTTGAACACAAGCAAGCAATAGGGTTCTCACTATATAAGGAGTTATAACATTTTCTAAATGGCAATAACTTGTTATCAAGTTTGTATTCTATTTCCATTAAAATACTTTGCCCAAACTTATACTATGTCTGAAATCATAATTCAATTGATTTTAAACTATCTGTTTTCTTAATGAGTTATTCCAACCAAAGGCTTTTGAACTCATTGATCAAACTATATTAATTGCTTACTTTGGTTATTTGACTATTTTTCTTTACCATAATAAAAAGTCTTTCTTAACCGTAGAATTTAACGATCTAGATTTCTTTGTTTTCTTAATGAATGATAACTCCCAGTCGCCCATATACTTTCAGACATTTTTCTACACTTGCCAATATAATGTGAAACTTCCACCATTTGCATTCTCTGTTCATATTTAGTAAAGTTGCTGATTTTAACAACTGTTGACAATATTCATTGATGATTACCAGATTTTAAACTCAAATATCAAGAGAGAAACTTTTTCTATATAGTAATAATTGATAGAAGAAACACAAAATGTTTTGAACTGAAGTTTGTGCAATGGCTTTTTTTCTCAAGAAAAATACAGTTGTACATGCAGAACATGTGACACGAAGATTTTAGACCTAATCAAAATTAATTACAACCAAAACACTCAAGAGAACGAAATCGTAGTGGAAATAGCTCACAAGTTGCTTCATCAACTTGCTAGGAACAAACTAATTTTGAGATATCATAAGCTAGTTTCCATCTAATTTGGTGCAAAATGAGGCATTGCTTTGCTTTAGGTTAGGCATTCAATTCTTATGATTTACAACCATTTGGTTCGGTTTAATGAAACTTTTTGCTTTTTGTTTTTGTTTGTTCTAATTTGAAATATACACCAAACCAGATTACTAATTATTCTATTTGGGTTTATTATAATCGGGCTTGATCGGTAATGCCCAGTAAAAGATTTAAAAAATCGATTAAGAAAGGGAGAGATTACATAAGAATGAGTGGCCCATATAAAACCCTTGAGGTTAATCTGAAAATATGAGAGGACTACGAGGATATAAACGTAAATACTCAAAAAACAAAAAAACGTTGATTTGTTATTAGAGAGAGGAAGAGGTATCGAAAAAAGGAAAAAGGAATTATGAGAGAAAAAGGAAAATGTTACCAGAAAAGATCAATCCTTTAGTACGGACAAACTATGGGGTCCACTTTTTCCCTCTTCCATCCACCAATAACCTTTCGTTTCTCTCTATACCTCGTATTTTCATCTTCAGGCGCTCTAAAACCCGCGTGTTTATCACCCTTTCTTATAAACGCGCGTGAGGAACACGAGATACGACTCGAGATGACGTTTGGTTTCTGACTAGAATGCTGGAGCCAACTGTTATTACATTTTGGTGTTTTATATAATTATAAGATTTGGATTGTTAGATTCGTATTTTATTTGTTTGTGAGCAAATTCGTCATCCTTTACATCACCATAATATTTTTTTAATCTTTATAGATATTAAAACTATTACTAACTGAAAAATCTCCACAAAAATAATCGAATGAAAGATGAAGGAGATGGACTTGTGTCGGAAAGGGAAACATGAATAATTTTATTTTCGTGTATTTGTTGGGTCCAAGAAGAAAGATGGGCTAACAAAAAAATTGAAACCAAAATTTTTGAGGTTGCCACGTCACTATCCACTTTGTGATTTTACCATCGAGTTTTTTTTGGAGTTTATTGCAATGATTTATTCTAAAGGAATGAATGAGGAATTGAAGAATTCTGTGTCTTTTTTCAGTGTATTCCAAACTCATCAAATATTTCCATGTAGTGGATTTATCATATCATAACTAAAGCTGCTGATATATTTTACTAATCCCATATGTCGGTCAAAATCTTAAATAATTTTCAATGAACATAAGATATGTTTCAAATGTAATTAAACATCAAATTAGTTGATGTAGGAAACAAAAAAATAATTAGAGAAAATAGAGTAGTACGATATGAATGTGAAAATAAAATAAGAAAAATCAGTGAAACTTTCAATGAAATCTAAAAATCTAAGCTCCTCAAAAGCTTTTTACATGACACGTTGTACATATTTTGAGTGGGATGATGCAATAACAAACATTCCAATAATGGCTTTCGTTGAACATGTTGCTTTCCTCAAGTGGAAACTACTGCTCTTCTCTCTCTATGTCCCACTATTTCTCTCTCTACCTATATATATATATGTGTATTATTATTAGCATATTTTGTGATAGATAGAAGCTTGATTTTCATTGAGATGTGATATGTCTTTGGCATGATATTATATATACATAACACATACATAATCATATTTCTATATATACACATGTGATATATATGTATATGCGTTTGTGTTTGTATGTCAATAATTATTAAAGCCCACGGCCCACTTTACAGAGAGATACTCTGTCTCTTATATCTCTTTCCAAAAAAACAGGCCCACAAAAACTATTATTATTCCCATTTACCCCTTTTTTTTTCATTTAATTTTACGTTTCTGAAAAACTTCTACAACTATTCATCATATGTGCTCATATAAAACAAAACCAAAGAAACACAAAGATACAATTCCTAATTTTGGCTGAGTTTATTTGACCTTTATACTCCCTCGTTATGCGACATATATGATATGACAAAAATGTACTAAAAGAACAGGTATTATTGAATATAAACAAGTAAAGAGTACAATGATACCGTAGAAATCATTTCTATACAATCTATATATGCTTTCAATTTTCGGTTTCTATGTCCAATAAATAAAAGTTGTATCCCCACAAGCCCCAACGATGTCATATGTGGTTGTTAATATGCCTAGTACATTAACCTAAACATAAATAAATAGAATCAATGCCTATATCTACTTCAATCTACTTGCCTATGTGTCCACATAGTGTGGACGAGTAACAATAAATTCAATTTTCTTTTTGTAAACAATTCAAGAATTCGAACATTAAGTAATAAACAAAGTTATTATATGTTAATATCTTTGACATTTTTCATACATATCTAAAAATATGTTCAAATTATGTTATGCCTTTCTTCTATAAAACATAAGTTAATTGTTGTCAATCATATTTTAAATAATTTTGTTCATTTTTTTTATTTTATTTTTCATCATTGTTCATTTTTGTTTTGACATCAAATATGTATTTTTATATCAAAAATTTACTTTGAAAGTAAAAAAAAGATGTTTATTTTGAAATAAGGATAACATAAAACTAGATATGAATTATATGAAACATTGAGAGTATATATTAGAATTCTCTTCCTCCTTTAACTTCTTCAGAAACTATGTCATAAATGATATATACACGTTTTCAGCTACTGAAACAAAAATATTGACCGGTAGAGTATATCATAGTTACATGTATTAATGGTTATGTCCAATAATTTTTGGATCTACTTGTTTGAATATGAAAGCAAATCAAAACTGTGGATCTTGCTGTATGAATACTATAATCATCTCTGGCAGTCTGACATACTATGAATAAATATCAAATACAAATGTTATTATTTTGATAGAAGGTAAAAGATATACAACTGCTCGTATCTAAATTTTAAGATATGTCTACTTATAAAAAAAAAACTGCAATTTTGGAATCGCAATCAAGTACGAGATTAACGAACGCGTGGAAAACATCGGACGGTATCGATAGAATCTCGATTTGTGAGGTTGTCCAAATCTTGTTAGTCTTCCAAAATCCAAATATCGTTAAGTAGGATCCTCTTTTGATCAAGGTTACGTGGCATCGTATTATTTGTTCAAAGTGGGGGCCATGCGAGCGAGCGGCTAGTGGATACTCTCCTCGATGTCTTCACGAGATTTATTTCAATTTGTTTCGATGTGGTGATAGTATTTTTTTCTTTCTGAAATTGGATTCGACTCGAGTAATAATGGCCAAAATATGAAAGTAAATTAGAAAGAAAAAAAAAGACTCAATTTAAAAAAGAAAAGCAAGAGAGAAGAATGTTTTAAGATTTTTCAAAATGAAGTTTTAAGTTACAAGGCTTAACTTATCAAAGAAAAAGATAAACTGTCGAATTAGAGACATATGATTAAGAATTTGGATGATGATATTTATATATGTGTTAGTACAAAGCGGATTTACGATATGGCTTGGGGACAAATGAATACTCAGGGTTAAATTATTGAGAAGGGAAAAAATCTAAAGGAGATGACAAAAAAGGGACAAAGGGGAACACGTTAATGTACAAATATAGTAAGGAGTCAGGAACTTAGGTACGATGTCCATACGTTTTGCGGTCCAAAGACTTTCCATTTTTGTAAATCTTTGAAATTAACCCCACTTGGTTCCCAAACATCCTTCGACACCGACGACACACACAAACACAATTTATTTCTTTTAATTAAGTTTTACTTTTTAACCTTTTTTGGTACTATATATCGAAACCACACCCAAATTTTAGTACGGTCCCATTTGCAATAATTCACGTTAGTTAATGGAGGGACCAACGAATTATTCCGACTTTTCAAGTTTTCATCAATATGGGAATCATTTCCATTTTTCACTTTAATTTCTGCTTTAAAATTGTTTCGATGTTTCAGACAAAATAAATTAATTTATAAGATGATGGACGATAGGTCGGGCCTAACTGAGGCTTAGGTAAGAGATACATTATGATTCTTCGGTTTCAAGCTTGAAGAAAATATCTCATTATGGTTAGTTGACAAGAAAACGACAGCGTTTGATATACCATTTTATTTTTTAGAGTACATATTATTATAGTATGAAAGCACCAAAGACTATATAGTCTAATTTTTAGTTGATCTATAGATTTTTTAAAAAGTTTGCAGTCAAAACTGTTGATATCGGAAATAAGATAACACACGAAACCCCGAACGTTAGTCATGGGAATCTATTATCACCAAAGTAAAAGATGGAATGAAGTTTAGTCGGAATGATAGACACTGAGACACCCAACGATGGTATTATAATAGATTAAGACCTTGAATGTTTTGTACATTTTGTAAGAGTTTTTGGGTTTTGTTTTTCAAAAACTTATTTTCATACCAATCAAGATTTTAAAATTTTGGTTTCTCTATAGTTTAGAAAAACTATTTTGTTGTAATTTTTCATTCCTCATTTTAGTTTTTTTTGTTCTCTTAAAATTTTGAAAATCTAGTTTATACTCAATCAACGTTATTTTTTTCAAAACCAAAAATCATTTTTTTGAAATTTTTTAAACAAAAATATAATTACAAAAATCTAAAACTAAAATCTAAAATCTAAATCCAAAAACTGAATCGAAAATCAACCTCCATTCAGGGCCTAAATTGTCCTCTTACAATACATTTTTCTTTCCATATGTGATATCATAACGGATAGGTAAAAATGAATAAAATAAAAACTTTGGTAAATGGTAACAAAATATCATCAAAATTTTACCATTTACCATACCCCAAAAAGCAACATAGCAATTAAAAAACAACAAACTATCATCAAAGGCATTATAAGAGAACCCTTTGAGTACAATGAAAGGTTCTTGAATATTGAATGCACGAATCAAAAGGACAAAATGCTAAGTCTATGTAATTTTTATGTATTTACATTTAAGTTTGAAAACATATCGTTAATAAAAGTATTTTGTATGATAAAAAACTTTTAGATAAAAAATATAATAGCGATTTACTTAAAACTTTGAAAAAGTTTAAAATTAAATTTAAATACGTGAAAATATGATGAACTTATGACACCACAATACTTACGGACCAAAAGGACGGGATGCTAAGTCTAACCATTTTCACGTATTTAAATTTAACATTTAAATTTGAAAATATTTTTTATTTTACAATATTAATTACCAAACAGCTTTTATTTATTTTGAAACTGAAAATTTAAAACAAAATTATTATTTTTAGTAAAATCAATTGTTATCTATAACGTTAATTAATAAAGAAACCAAAAAAAATATTTTTAAAAAAAAGAAATTAAGAAAGGAACATACCTCGTGAAATAGGGAGACGTTTGTCATCAGGGATTGTTGTTTGCTAAAAAGCCCATACGCTGTTTTGCGAAGCCCATATCATATTGGGCCAAGATTGCAAATTGTAGATGAGAGATCTGAGTCATCTTCATCTTCTCTCCTAGGGCGAGTCCTTAACGGTCTGATTCTGAGTCATTGAAACTCCAAACCTACTCGTCGGTTGTTGATGAGAGTTTCTTTGCGCTTTTCAGAAAGAAAAGACAGGTCCGCATAAGATGCATCCATGGTTGGCTAGAAATCAACATCGATTGATCAAACACGAGAGACCACTCCAAGTGGCGTTGGTATGGATATGATCTCTAACCAGTAACCTTGTCGGATTAATCCTCCATGATTGATCAGAGATTGTGAAATATTAGAGAGACCTCTCTCGACATGGCGTTGGTAAAGATCGGCGACGTATATGGATCATCAATTTCACGGTTTCGAAATCGACGATCGTCTTTGTAAAACAGTAGCAGAGAAAAGAAGAATTTTGTTTTTTTGTCTCTTAAAGAAAAATTATGATTTCCCAACACAAGACAGATGAATATTTATAAGGAAAGGCTCACGCAAAGAAAAAAAGGAAACATCAGGTTGTTTTCCTTTTTTCATATTTGGACCTTAACAAAAAAGGAAATTGAATCGCACAATTAAGGAGCGTTTACAACGGTCTTATTTTTCTAATCTCAATTTGCAGATTTCGTTAAAAGGCCACGTGTTCGATTTTTTTTTAACGCATAAATTGTATTGTAATTCCAAAACTACATCGTTTTGAGGTTTAGCCATTAAAGTCACAGTCACACTTTCGCTTTTCCCAATACGAACAAGCGGTGACGCATATCTCCTGTATCATCACTCTTTTACTTCCGGCGATCTCTCTCCGACGGCCAATGGACGCCGTCCTTTACTCTGTTCCACTCTCCTTCACTCCCCTACGCGCATCATCCTCTCCTTCCTCGCCGTATCTTCTTCTGCCGAGGTTTCTCTCCGTTCAGCCATGTCACAAATTCACCTTCTCTCGAAGCTTCCCTTCCAAATCCCGGATTCCCTCAGCTTCTTCCGCCGCCGGTTCCACGTTGATGACGAATTCCTCTTCGGTAAGCTCCTTCACTCAATTTCCAGTTCCAAATTCCTCTTTCCGTTTTGGGAATTTTGTTATGCATGCGAATATCTGATCATTGGGTGTCTTAGATTCTGAGAATTTTCGTAGATTAGCTTCTTGTAACGATTCTATGTAACGATTGAATGGTATACTAGTTACTAGCTTAGACCGGATTCTTCGAGATTGCACATTTTAGATACGGGATTCGATCTTAGCCTAGTGGAAATTTGAGGAAGCAAAGTCGCTTACTCGCTTAAGTAATGAGATAGTGACCAATTTTGAATCGAGATTTTGAGAATTTAGGCAGCCACTGGTTGGAAGGTTAATCAATATTGTACAAGTAGAGGATTAGTTTGAGTTTTGTATATGACTATTACTGTAGCCAAGAAGTGGAGTGTACACTGTTGGTGAGTTCATGACAAAGAAAGAGGACTTGCACGTGGTGAAACCTACGACTACTGTGGATGAAGGTAGCTCTTTGTTATCCTTTAAAGTTCATCAGATTCTTTGGAGCATAAGATACTGCCTTGTTTTCATACTTATGGCCTCTTTTGTGCCTTCTCTACAGCTCTGGAACTCCTTGTGGAGAATAGAATCACTGGATTTCCTGTAATTGACGAAGACTGGAAATTGGTTAGTATCAACTTTTGTTATTCAGGTCTTAAGTTTTGAAAGGGAGCTGAATCTAATCTACAGATGGAGGTTGGATGCTTATGAGGGATTCTTTGTTGCTGCAGGTTGGGCTTGTTTCAGATTATGACTTGTTGGCTTTGGACTCCATATCTGGTAAGTGGGCCAGCTACACCACTTAATTAATGTATTTGGTTTCCTTTGCTTTCAAGAGATTTTATAAACATGGGGATTTCTCTTTGAAGTGGAGAAAGAAGAAAGCTACTTGATCACATGGTGGCATAAAGCCAGAAATATCTATGTTATGATGACCTTCTGTCTCATTCTTTGCGAGATAGCACGCTCACCGTGAAATGATCAAAAAGCTTTTTCCCTTACCCCTTGAATCTTATTGCTGGTTTTTTTGTGTTGCTAATAGGTAGTGGAAGAACAGAAAATTCCATGTTCCCTGAGGTTGACAGCACCTGGAAAGTATGTGGCCCTTCCTTTTCCTATTAACATTTTGACCTGAATGCTTTTCAAAACACTCAATTCAAATTCTTTCCCATTGTGCTCATTCGCCTGGTTCACATTATCAGCAGTAGATAGTGTGTATTGAAAGTTACAAGGAACTTGTTTTGATTTACGCAATTACCATGCACAATAATTCAGCTAATTGTTGTGAACCTGTTATAGGATCTTCTGATTGTTATGAGTGTATGCACTAAAGAAGTACCTCATATGAAATATGCATATGGTAGAGTTATGTTAATGTTACATTCAGTTCCCTAGTTTGAGTAGACATGATTCTGTAAAGTGGATTCAAATCTGATAGTGTAAACCATCTCAAAATGAATTGGTTCTATAGTTCTCTTTTTTGGTAACTTTTGTTGTTCTTGTATCATATCATGTTGACCAATAAAAACATTTGCAGACTTTCAATGCTGTGCAAAAGCTACTCAGCAAAACCAATGGGAAGCTTGTTGGAGATTTAATGACACCAGCTCCACTAGTTGTTGAGGAAAAAACCAACCTGGAAGATGCTGCTAAGTTACTGTCTTTCCTTTTTTTCAGTGCCGTCATTTCTTTTCTCATCTCTATCTAAATTCTTCTCTAACTTAAAGCTTATTATTCTATTTTCCACTAGAATATTGCTTGAGACAAAATATCGCCGGCTCCCTGTGGTAGATTCTGATGGCAAATTGGTAAGAGAAGAGAGATTTTACATTTACACATCTCGCATTGAACTTTTAAATACACCATGTTTCGCATCGCTTATCTATTTTTATATTTCCTTTTGAAAAAAGGTTGGTATCATCACAAGAGGAAACGTGGTTAGAGCCGCGCTTCAAATAAAGCGCTCTGGTGATAGGAATGCTTGATTAAGGTAGTATATATACCAAACAAGAAAATGGCTTTGTAGAGGAAAGCAATGATCAAACATTCTCCAGAGAATAAAAGTGAGAAACCGCGACAATTGTACCATGTATTAGAATAAGAGCCATAACTTATACGACATTTTGCAACGAAGTTAAACCTGGTAAACTCTAGAAGCATCAAAGGTAAGTGCACATCTAACTTTTTGCTATTTTAGCAGAATCAGCTTCTCTGTTTGTTTGATAAGTTAGGTTATCAGATGCTTTGGGTATTTGACTCTCATCCAATATGCTTTCATTTCGAGAAAAAAAAAAATTGTTTCACACTTTCTACATTTGGTTAACCACCAAAGTAACAAACCTTTTTAAGGTATTTTAATTGATTTTGGTTCAACCAAAAATATCTTTCCTTTACCTTCTTGGTTTCGTCCGTACAAACGTATATGTGAAATTGGAATCTTTTCTTAACGTGGAGGCTCTAGATTGGTAATCAAATTTCGTTAATTGTCATTTGTCAAGAACTTCCATGATCTACTCGATTAAAAGTAATATTAATAATATCAAGTTACAAGAGTGTTAGTTGCAAGGTCATGCTCATCATTAGCTGTCTAACGAAACCTTAAAACAATTGACCTTTAGTTGTGGTGATCTGATGGCGAAAAACACTGATAGATCTGAATTTCTAGTGATTTAATTAGGTCAAAAGAATTTAACTCTTGGTCAAATTTCACGTTTAAGCTCTCTAATGGAGAAAGAAACACATGTTTGAGACTGGTCTTTTCAAAACAAGACCATAGCACAAGAAATGATCAAGTTTTGTGATATGTGAGTTTTTGCTGTCTTTGCCCCACAAAACAGATTAGAAAACAGAGAAGAAAGAAAAGAGATGACTTTAGTAGTTAGGATAGAGAGCTTTAGTTGTTACGATCGGACAAGTTAAAGACCCACTTACCATATTTGTTTTGTAGGACACTCTTTGTCTCTCCAATATCTCTCTAACTCTCTATACACTCCCACTTCTCAATCCTTAGTCTCCTGTTTCTGCTGCTATTGACTCACCGCCGTGTTCCCCATCCAGATTTTATCTATAACATCATACTAATACTACCTCCTACCTATAACCAAACTGAAACATTGAAACACTTGTGTAACTGAAGTACGAGAATAGAAGTTTGAGGGGGATTGAGTAAAAACTATTTATGGAGAACTATCATTACACTAGTAATAATAAATTAGTAATCACAAACAAACTCATGGAGGAGGTGGTGCATGTTAGCAACCTCCGCGCATTATAAAGACAAACATTCTCTAATCTTCCTTGTACAACTTTTTTTTTTGTTTGGATGAAGGAAGAACAAACTTAACGAAAAGTGAAAAACAAATCGATACTATTATTTGTTTCTATTTTTTGCTTTCCTAATCGTCATCTGAAGTTTCCGGATCGGGTAATTTGTTTAAATCAACCCGTTCCAACGATCCATTACACCTCTTAAACCCTTCTTTACTACTACACTCCATAAGATCATCATTAATACGATAATCACTATGATTATCTACGTAATCATGATTACCACGTTGATGTTGATGATGATGATGATGACGATTCCCTCCCGCCCCCGCCGCTTCTAACGCATCCACTTGTGCTCCAACCTCCGCCGCTTTTCTCCTTATATACGCCGCCGACATATCTCCACCACCGTTCACTCCTCCTCCGCCTCCTCCCGTCACCGTCACTCCGGCTAAAAGCTCCGGGAAGTTAAGCCGAGCAGAAGGACCTCGGAGATAAAACACCGCCGTGTCGTAAGCACGCGCCGCCGCTTCAGGAGTAGAGTAAGAGCCAAGCCAGATCCTTGACCTTTTATTAGGCTCTCTTATCTCCGCCACCCACTTCCCCCACTTCCTCATCCTTATCCCTTTATACGGCTTATCTCTCTTCCTCGTCGCCACCGCCGCAACCGTAACCGCCGGAGTTGACACCACCGTGGCCACTTCAGTCGCCGTCTCCATAGTGGTTTTCTCCGGAGATTTCAAGAATCCACAAAAGAATCGATCTAAAGAGATTTTAAAGATAAAGAAGAAGAAAGATGTGATATTGACGGCGAAGCGATTACATGCGGAGGGAGAGATTGATGAACACGTGGGCCAAGAAGAGAGGAGTGGAACACGAAACCGCAAAAGAGAAGAAGTTTCAAAAAATTCACCGACACTAAAATCTCTTAATAACTCTTTCTCATATATATATTCTTTTTTTTTTTTTTTT
>Ga0041059_1001981_pt1 | contig 15751 bp, 16 predicted proteins | sample AraColnosormetaG_FD_56232 | JGI IMG/M metagenome (GOLD analysis project Ga0041059, IMG submission 56232) | Arabidopsis roots microbial communities from North Carolina, USA - Col MF nosort | ecosystem: Host-associated > Plants > Roots > Unclassified | place: USA: North Carolina | collected...
TTTTTTTTTTTTTTTTTTTTTGATAACCCAGATATCCTAACAGTCCTCGACAAGTCGGTTCGCTCAGACTAGCCACGTGGCTGGCCAAATGGCACTCCACGTGTCGGCTCCTGAAACGCTGCAGCATGTGAATTCCGCAGTGACCGGGGCTCGAACTCGTGATGGCGGGTATCTCAGCTGAGGGTCCTATACCACCAGAGCTAGAGGCTCTGGTTTGCCTTCATCTTGTCGTTATTAAACATGGTCTAAGTCCAATTTACAAAATAAAGCACATTTCGTTACAGTTGAAAAAAGCTACTTATTTGGATAACTAGATAAATATGGAATTGTAAGACTTTGCGGCCCGTGGGTTTATTTATTCATAAAGAAATGTGATTGAGAAATTGAAAAGAGACACGTTGAAAATGTGAAGTGCGTGGTGGATGTAGAGGTGGAATCAATTTTGGTAAAGTGGTCCTTATTATTAAGCATCCTGTAAATTAAGCAATGACAAAGACGGCTAACTAATTAACAATCTTACAATTTTCACATAGTCCACATTTTTAATATATATCTTCTCTAATCTACTTTTGAGTTATGCCGATCACGATCACGATAATATCTCGATACCTATGAATATGACCAAGTAACAATATAAACATCAGATATTCTTTGCCGGTGTAGTTATGTATTGATGTTTGATCACATGATTTCACCAATCCCACTGAGAGGTCACAATTATGTCGACAACTTTGTTCCATCTGATGTCTAAGAATGTCCAAAAGTAGATTTGACATGTCGACTGTTCTAAGCAAAACGGCGGATCGAATTAATATTGGATCAGTACAAGTGTACCACTTGTTTTCATAATTGTATCCATACAATACAATAAGAACTTTGAAAAGTATATACATAATTTCTTTATAAAAAAAATATATTCATAAAACGAAGACGCAAAATGAATATACTTTTTTGTCTCTAAATTTTGTTTTGTTTAAATTGCTCGTACATTCAGTACAAACAAAATCTGGTTAAATATGATACATATTTTAGTAAGAACTTGGTTTGACTCCAAAAAATGGTTGGAGCTCCTAAAAAAACCAATTATTCAACATATATATGCCTGATACTGATCGAATAAATGATACATGATATCAGAGCAGAAGATTTTAACTTCCATTTCGTCAGCAAGTTCACGAGCCTCTGTAGTCACTTCCACGTCTAAAGCCAAAATTGTAGCAAATTCCTTTTTCCTCTCGAGCATCACTCCCGCCTTCATTACATCCTTCTTTTGCACAGGCCCTATGCCAATACCACCAACAGGTAACTTTACAGCTGGGGACTTCAAGAATTCAAGCAATGCTTCCAAAGAACCTAATGTAGACGCTTGTATATAAACTCCTTCACCACTTTTGTCAATCCTGCTCAAAACTGAGTTTACATCTTCCATAACCAACTCCTTAATTGCTTCGATGTCATCATCAGGTCCAACGACATGCAGGGCAGTACCAACAATTACATGTTCAAGGTCCTTTTAAACACAACCAAAAAATGGAAAATAATATTCAGGATGTGATCATTAATTAAAAGAGACTAGAAATTAAGATTAATGTAGTATCAGTCCAATCACCTTGGCAATAATATTGATACACTCTGCAGCCTTTATTACTTCGTGATGTACATGATTACCCTGAAATACCAGACCAAGAATTCTCATTGTGTATAGAAAAAGTACGTAATGGTATTTGCATGAACTATAATTTCTTAAGGAATAACAGTAATAAGTACATTCACATGCAACTCCTTTATTGGATGAGGAGTCAGTAATGCTCTAATCGTTGTGACAATAGGTCCCTAAAATATAAGAAGATATAAGATCATTATTTAAGTTCTAAGTATTATCCAATGCATTACTTATTTGAGTTTGGATAATAAGTTTTTACTTGCCTGTAGACCACAAACGACGATTTGACCACCTTCATGGAGTTCACCATTTACCAACACAACATCAATCGTTGTACCATAGCCTTCCATAACTTTGACCTCTAGGACAGTACACTGCTTAACAGTTTCAAGAAAGGATCAGAATCCAACATGCTGAAGTATTGTACAAACAAGTGTTACCTAAAAGAGAAAAGGAGCAAGACCTGCACTTTGTCAACATATGTAATTAGTTTCTCAACCATTGTTTTCTGAGTCAATTGAACCAACAACAACAATAGATCTGGGATCCCTTCCCCACTGAAATATCAAGAACCAAAATTACTCAACCATTTAGGATAAATTACAAACAATAAACAAAGAGAGACTCATATACCTAATAGCACAAGTAGGAACAATACTAAAAGTTTCTCCCATTTCTTTATTCTTGTAATAAAGCTCACTGTTGAGTCCTTGCTCCTTAAACTGGTTTATAATCTGTAATACCAATGAAACAACATATACACAAAGTGATAGCTCAAACCCATAGATGATGATAAACTCTAGATGAATAACTTACCTCATTCAGCCTCATGTTAAATTCATTTATAACATCTTTAGTTTGTTGCTTCATCGCCTCCAAGATAGGAGCATTTTCACATATTCTCCATCCATATAGCCTATCCACCTATAAGTACATTGAAAATTTTATTTTCCATAAAAACATTTACACCATAGAACAAAACAAATCACAAACAGTTTTACCTTATTCAATGCAATAATGAACTCCGTATTCTTCATTCTCAGAAGATTTAGACATTCTATAGTTTGTGGCTCTAACCCATGCATTATGTCAACAACCAAAATTGCAAAGTCACACAAACCTAAGCCTCTTGAGCGAAGATTTGTGTAGAACTCGTAACCAGGTGTATCGATAAACAGTGGACGTGGCACCTTAAGTTTTGTATCGGATTTCAGTTCCATGGTCTTCTCTAGGATGTTTCTCGCTGAGAGATATGTTGCACCCATCTTCTGAGTGGTACCTCCAGCCTCGCCTTCTTGTACATTTCCTGTGATGTAATCTAACAGCTTTGTTTTACCAGTATCGATATGACCCATCATACAGCAAATGGGAGAACGGACTTTGTCTTCCTCGGAGAGCTTATTACGTCTAGAGTGTTCATCGCCAACAATTTGCTGCTTATCATCTCCACCTCGAGCACTCGGCTTCTTCAGATCCATTGCTAAACAATCGAATAAGCTTTACCTTATATGGGAGATGACTTGATCGACAAGGTTGAGACAGAAAACGAGAATTAGCTATGATTTTTTCTTTGTGAAACTTCCTATACGGTGGAGCAAACACGTTGTGTAGATATATACCGATTCTAAGTATGTAACGATGCTGCTTAAATAATTTCTAGACCATGCAAGATATAATTGTTTTTTCTCGGATTAAGATTCATTTACATAAATGATTTTAAATGGAATGAAATCTACTATATATTAAAAGGTAAATTTTTGTAAATCTTTAATTATTATTCATATCCAATGCCATTAATGTTTTTATATAATACATTTTAAAGATTTTTCTAACTTACTTAAAAGGATAAAAAATAAAAAAGATTACACATATAGACACAATCTAGCTACTGCAAAAAAGATTTTTTTAAAAAGCATAAATCTACTTTATTTACTAATTATAAATTTAATTTGTTTCACTTTTATTAGTGATAACAAGATTAATTGTTTTGTTTACACAAACAATATTGTTTTATGATTTCACTTATATGAACATTATTATCAAGAGTTATAAAGTTTGCAAAAGAAATAGGTTTTTATTGACTGAAGAATTGAGAAATTTTCTCATCACCTTTAAAATTAATATTGGGCCTAGCGATGAACCGGGCCAACGCCCATTAAACATATCCGATAATAGTTTAAACCCGGAGAGACTCAAAGTAGAGAAAACCCTAATTGTATATAAACTAAAAATACTTCCTTAATTCTTCACTTCTTCATCGCCGTCTGCACAAAACCCTAATCTCACAATCTCCTACGAGATCTATCAGTCTCCACGGTAAACGACACTAATCCATTTCAATTTCTCCATCGTCTTCTCCGATCAAATTCTCCATTTACTTATCTGTTCACTATTTTTCCAGAAGATGAAGGTTGTTGCCGCATACTTGCTCGCTGTTTTGAGCGGAAAAGCTTCACCAACCAGTGCCGATATCAAGACTATCCTTGGATCAGGTTCGTTTTGATGAATCGCAATCGATTTCATTACAATATGATTAGATTCGTTGTTTGAGTCGCTGGAGAATTCGATTTGAAATCTTTATTAGATAGTTGAGAACTTGCTTAAGCTGAAATGATATGTATATTAGGGATTTTTATGGTTCCTATCGACTTAAACGGTGTTTATGATAGTCGAGATGCGTAAGTATTGTTAAGAGTAATGATTTAGTGAACAATGGGATACAATAATGAGTTTGGGATGATTGATGGAATGTGGCATTGTTGTTTTTGTTTGGTGTTGCAGTTGGTGCTGAGACAGAGGATTCTCAGATTGAGCTTTTGTTGAAGGAAGTGAAAGGAAAAGATTTGGCTGAGTTGATTGCTGCTGGAAGGGAGAAGTTAGCTTCAGTGCCGTCTGGTGGCGGAGGTGGTGTTGCGGTTGCTTCTGCTACATCTGGAGGTGGAGGAGGTGGTGGTGCTTCTGCTGCTGAGTCCAAGAAAGAAGAGAAGAAGGAAGAAAAGGAAGAATCCGATGATGTAAGTTTACTTTCCTTCTAACAAAAGTCTTGATCTTAATAGTAGCTTGAAATTTAACCTAAAAATGATGGCTCACTTGTGTGTGTTTTTGTTTTTAATTTGCAGGACATGGGTTTCAGTCTATTCGAGTAAGCTGGTAGTAGCATGAAAAGTCCGGTTTTGTTGTCCTCTTTTAATATTGTAACCTTTTGAAATCTATATGTTGTTGTTGTTTAGTTTGTATTCGATCATCTTTTTTAGACATTGCTGAAATTCTCAAGAGTTTTTGACCCGAATGTCATTTGCACTTTGTTGTTAGCATTTCTGCTTCTATCTCAATCGCCTTTGTCACTCTGGAGTTTTTAGTAGCCAACAAAAGCATTGGTCCTAGTCATGGTCTTAAATCTTGACTCGAATGGTGATGAGATACCTCTAGCCTTGACTTTGCTAATGATACGTTGTCGTTCATTTGGAACCTAGATTCAGATTCGGCTTACGTATGACTTCAAGAATAGTATTATTGTAAGAAAAGGATAAAAAAAAAATTCTAGTCTTGAATTGTTCCCCCTTCAATGCCGTCCAATATGTAAATACATCATAATTCGTATGAGAAAATAACTAGACTATGCTAAAACTTTGACACCACAAATTTATTAGTAACTTGCAAAACATATCACTTGTCAACTACATATACCGAGAAATGCCATACGCAGGCGATGTTTCGGAAACAACAGGTGTAGAGTTGAAGCTACTTTTGATGTCATCGACCAAGAAGGTGCTATAGAAGACGAGGTTAGAGGTGAAATCCCATCCATCAAACAAAATAAAACTAGAGAATTGTATAATCTGGTCGTTCTCTTCTCAACATCAATATTACCCGTCAATCGAAATATTGAGCCCATATAAATATGGGCTTGAAAGAACTGGGCCTAAATAAAATTTTAAATTCGGAGATACATTGATAAGATTAAAAACCCTAAGCGTATATAAATCATATAGTTTTCATTTTTTCGTACTTCTTCTCCATCGCCGTCTAAAAACCCTAATCTCACTCCGCCTCCTGCGAGATCCATCAACACTTCCGCAGTAAGCGCCTCCATTTCCATTTCTCTCTCCTTCTTCTCCTACGTAATCGTACTATGTTTGATTTTTGATCTGTTTTTGTTTTTCTTCAGAAAATGAAGGTTGTTGCTGCGTTTTTGCTTGCCGTCTTGAGCGGGAAAGCTTCCCCAACCACTGGCGATATCAAGGATATTCTTGGATCAGGTTCGTGACTTTGATTTGAGCATTGGAATGTATACATGATTATTCTAGTAGTGAGAATTTGTTTAACTTGAAATGTTATTGGAACTAGGAATTGTATATGTTTGCTGGAAATGAACAGTGTGATGCAATAAGAGGCATTATGGTGTTGGTATTGGACTGTGTTGTTATAGGTGATTGCTGTAATTGTGGTGGAGGAAGAATTGATGGAGTGTGGCAATTGTTATGTTTGATTTTGCAGTTGGTGCTGAGACAGAGGATTCTCAGATTGAGCTTTTGTTGAAGGAAGTGAAAGGGAAAGACTTGGCTGAGCTAATTGCTGCTGGAAGGGAGAAGTTAGCTTCAGTACCATCAGGAGGTGGTGGTGGTGTTGCGGTTGCTTCTGCTACATCTGGAGGTGGAGGAGGTGGTGGTGCTCCTGCTGCTGAGTCCAAGAAAGAAGAGAAGAAAGAAGAGAAAGAAGAATCCGATGATGTAAGTTTTACTTTCTTTCTGACAACAGTTTTTTATCTCTTCAAATGAAATGATGGCTCACATGTTGTGTGTTTTGTGTCAATTTGCAGGACATGGGTTTCAGTTTGTTCGAGTAATGCGGTATACTTGGCATTTGGTTTTGCTGTACCCTTTCGAAATCTTTATGTCGTTGTTTAGTTTGTTGTATTCGACTATCTTCTTAGACTTTGCTGAAATTCTCAAGAGATTTTTTTACTCAAACATCAGTCCACTTGTGATTGGCATTTATATTTCAAACTATTGCCTTAGTTACATCTTCAATAGTCCACTTATGAACGATCTTTAGTAAATTCTCTTATTCACTCGCTTACTAAGAATTAAACCTAAAGAGAATACAGAAGAATTCCCTAGAGTAAGGATTTGGTGTAGTGTAAAACAGACTCTTCCCTCTTTGTATTGTTCAGATTCTGGAAACATAAGATATGTGAATCCAATCAACACAGTACTCGAGATATGTTCTGATAAAAAAAATGTTGGTACTAACAATTTCAGTTTGGATGGGAAGGATTATCCGAATAAAGATATACCTAATTCTGATCAAAAGAGAGCGAAAATAAGTCTCTGGAGTTTAGATTGAGAAACTAAATGTCAACAAACCGGAAACAAAAAAAAACTGTGTCAAGTAACAAAAACAAAAGAAAAGACTCAAAGAGAGTAGCAGCAACGTAAGATTTGATTCCAAAGTGTCTCACAAGGGAGGAATGAGTAATGCTACTCCCTGTTTTATTCACTCATCACAAGTCCATCAATCAATCTATCTCTTTACTCTTGGACCTCTGGCTGCTTCTTTCCACCTGCTTTCAAGTACCAACCAATCGAACCGACAATAGCAACCACACCTGCCACAACCGCATAGTTTCTGTTCTTGTCTTCTGACACCTTTGGGCCCGACTCAGCTGATGCAGATGCTGTTGCACCAGCAACCTTTGCTTCGCTTGCTGACCCTGCTGCTTGTTCTCCAGGACCCTAGTAAGTTCATAAGAAGTTTCAGCCACACAAGACTGTAAATTTTCTCTTTATCTAAACAAGCTATTCGTAGTTTCAACAACTGGAGTTAAAGGAATTATTTACCTGTCGAGCTAACTTCTGAAGCTTCTCCTGCTCCATTTTCTGCAATGTAGAAAACCATAAACAAGGTAAAATATAAGGACAGAAGATGACTTACTCAAAAATATAAATTGTTTTGAAAAGAGTAAGTATTATGTAACAGGTTTCTAGTTCAAGCTAGATGCTACAAGGTTTAGATAACAAATAGATTTAACTTCTACGATTAAGACACAAGATAAGTTTCTTATAAGTAAAACCAAATATTATCTAATAGTTTACAACAGAGACAGATAGAATCAAACAAGAGCTTGATAATAAGTGTTCATCATCAACATCACAAAAGGAAAGTAAATATACTTATAGTTTTTTCGAGGATTCTTAGTCTACTATTATTGTTCACATCAATAAGGAAAGCTTCTGATCTTTACCTTAATGAAAACATTCTCAGCGGCTCTCTCCTCTTCGCTAAGAACTTTGCCACTAGAGAACCTACGAGACACAATTCTCAAAGCATTTCTTGTTGCCATGGTAATGAAGAAGTATCCTGTGCATAAAACATTAAACTCATTTTAACTAAAGCAGACAGTGAATGAGAGAGATTCTAGGAACTAACAAAATCGTTCACTTTGAAAACCCTGAAATTGTTTGAAAACTCCATAAAAACTATTACAGAAAACCTATAAGGAGTAACATTGGACTCTTACAATCCTTTTCGTCATCATCAATCATAACATGGTAAATTTGTTTTTGCTAAATAAACATGGTGAATTAAGATACTAATGTATCAAGTGTCAACTATTACTGTATCCCACGTATCAGCGACAATGGTGAATTACTTTAACAGAAACATAATCTACAGCACAATAGCGATGCTAGAGGTAATCTCAAGATTCCACACAGACAGTTACAGAAAATCTATAATGAGGAAACACTTATTGGTACTTGTCTCTCAAAATCCTTTTTGTCATCATCATTTCATACAATGGGGAAGTCACCAAAAAATCTATTACTGTATCCCAAGTATCAGCTACTACATTCAAATCAAAATACATATACTCATGGATCCTTGTGGAGGCTGTAGAATGTTAAGTGTTTGTTACCACAAAAAACAGTGTAACAAACACAGCTTCTCATATACCAAATCGATCCAAATCTAGGTTTAGAAAACGTATAGAGGAAGCACAAAAGATCATCCAGCGAAAATCCGAGGATCGCGAATAAACAACAAATCACTGATTATAACAAATGTAATCATAAAATCAAAACCTAATCCGGATATGATAACACAGATACGAAAACGGTAGCTCTGACCTCGAAAATGGTGGTATCGGTAACGAAAAATCGAGGTCAGGTGTTAGATCGACAGAGAAGAAAAGGTTAGAAAAATTTCTGAGCTAATCTAAAAACGAGAAGGAAAGAATCGTAATCGGAGAAGATGATCGGAAGATATGAGAGACCTGGTTCGATGGTAGATCGTTAAAAGTTTCGTCTGGCTGCTGAATGCTGATGAAATCCGCTTACAGAAGAAATGGCTCGGTGAAGAAGAAATGAAGAGGAAGGTGTGAGATATGGAAGGAGCTAAAATGGGCTTAAACTAAACTATTGGGCCTAAAATCATTTTAGCCCATTGAATGCGCGTTGAACATTTGTGGTCACGAACACTTTAGCTATTGAACATTAAAAAGTTTTCTAGGATTTGAATCTTGCCTTTGCTCAAAATAGTTTCTATTTTATTATGATATACAATATTGCTTTTCCCGTAAGTTTCAGCCAGAGTACAACTCCATATTTCACTGTCTCCTCCACATTACAAGAAGCCTTCAATTACAAGCACTCTAACATCTTTATTAGCCTTTTTCTTTTGTAAAGAAAAAGAATTATATATCTATCTGTTATTCTCAGTTTTGTTCTTCATGAAAACTCAATTGCATATTGTAATATCTTTCTTTTTTTTGTTTTCTGTTTTGCCTTCAACTTCACACCTAACATATTTTTTCTAAATCTAATCCATACATTTCCCTACTTTATCTATACGTATCTTTGTCTTATTTATAGATTGAGAACCAAACAATGAGAATAACATTTTAGCTACCTATTTATAATACACCAACTCAAGAAAATTGTTGTATTACCAATTCAATATAAACATGTTAACCTACAAGACCTTTTAGCCCCACTTGGTATTCTTTTTTTACTATATGTTTTTCCTTTCTATGAACCAACTTAATATATTTCATACAAAATTAGTTTCTGATTCAAATTTTGCCCTACTAAGTCTCTAAATAAGTTTAGAATATGTTTAATCAGGGATAGTGTGGTTGACTGAGAGGGCATTTTTGTCATTATACATCGGTAACAAGTCTTGATAGGCTCTTAAGGCCAGTCTTGGGTTATATAACAAGGCATCTCCCTTTTGGTGCTCATGTAAATTGAGGAAGAGAAAAAGGATCTGAGGAACAATGGCTACGACAAGACAGATCTTGGAGCAGCCACAATCGCCATTTATTCAACGTATCAAGAGCTCGGGGAACATTAGCATGAATGGCAGTCCTATGATTGATGAGAAAGAAGAGGAGCTTTCACAGTCTGCTTTTGCTTTGTTTAAGGCAAAGGAAGATGAGATTGAGAGGAGGAAGATGGAGGTTAAGGATAGGGTCCAGAAAAAGCTTGGACTCGCTGAGGAAGCTACTAGAAGATTAGCCGAGATTCGGGAAGTAAGTTTGGTTTGTAACATTTTCAAGAACTTGAACAAAGATTTTCATTTTGAGAGAGTTTTGGTTTGTACATTTTCAGGAGCTTGAAGCTCTTACCGATCCAATGAGAAAAGAGATATCCGCGATAAGGAAAAGAGTCGATGCTATTAACCGAGAACTCAAGCCTTTAGGACAGAGTTGTCAGAGAAAGGTAAACTAATGTTTGTGTTAATGTTCATAACTCTTTATCTTTCTTGCACATTCTTGAGACCATTGGTTGTTGTTGTTGTCACAGGAGAGAGAATTCAAAGAAGCACTTGAAGCTTACAATGAAAAGAACAAAGAGAAAGCTATATTTGTTAGCAAGCTAGTTGAGGTGAAACATTCTGTTTCCATTTGTAATTTTCTTTACAAAATGATTATTGTTTTCTGAAATCTTTTGGTATGAAAATGTGTTTCTTCAGCTGGTCACCGAAAGCGAGAAACTGCGGATGACAAAGCTGGAGGAACTCAGCAAAAGCATTGAAATATCGCTACGCTAACACAAAATGATAACAATAAAGGCTGCAAAAGCAGCCAGCTTTGGTTTCTTCTTTCTTCTGCTCTTTGTAATTGTTTGATTCGATATTTGCTTTTTGGTGTGATCAAATCTGTTTTCCTGATTCAGTAACCTTAGTAGAAATGTGATAAAGATTCAGTATGATCTCACATTTTTTTGTTTTCATGTGTGTGACAATGTTTTATTCCTGACCCTTCGAGTTTTGTAACCGGAAACTTTAACTTCTATCAAAATTTCTTACAAAAGCTTTCCTAATCCAGTGTATAGTGAAACAGAGAAACATACTCAAATAGGTTAAAGAACTCAGTGAATAGATGAAACTATTAATAACCAGGACGCAAGAGTTTTTTCTCTCTTTTAGCAATCTTCCTCATCTTCTTCTGTTGAATCCTATCAATAACATTCTCTGATCTCTTTTGCTGTTTCTCTGCCCTAAACTTCTGTTGCACGTCAACTCTTTCCTTCCACTTCTCCGTGTTCTTCTCACGCATCTTCGTTTCCTTGTGAATTCTCTTCTTCAATCGCTTTGGATCATCATGAATCTTGATACCAGCAGCTCTGCTTATAGCCGCTTGCCACGAGTGATTTTTCGCAACAATATCCCCTTTCTCTTGATCTTTCTTCAAAGCCTCTAACGTCATCGCCATTTCAAGCTCTTTAGCCTTAGAAACCCTCTTTTTCTTTCTGTGTTTCCCGTATATCTCGTCACCGTCCCCAATCTTCATATAACCATAAGTAAGATCCTTCACAACCTCTTCAAAAACATTCAAACCTGAGTCTCTCTTCCTCTTATTCTTCTGAAGACGGCTTTGTCTCATCTTCTCAAATGTATCATCTTCTTGCAAACTAAGAAACTTAGGCTTCTTCATGATATCCGATTCAAGATCAAGTTTCTCCTTTTTTTTTGTCTTCTACAAATATAATTTAAAAAACAGTCACAATCAGAACATTTTCGTTTGCTTGTGTAGTCAAGTGTAGAAGCCAAGAAGACACAAGAGTTGCAGAAAAACCCTAAACCTAAAGCTTTGAGCACCACCAAAAGGCAAAAAACAAGAGGAAATAAATTTATAGCGAATAACACGTATTGGGCTAAGTTTTCATTGGGCCTTTCAAATAATAGATGTCAAGTATCGGTTAGAAAACCAAAACCAAAGTGAATTGAAAACGATTTAGTTATAAACCGGACCTATTTTTGTTCTCTGTTTACTCCGGTTAAAATTGATAAATCGGTGCGGCGAAGAGAGAGAGAGAGAGAGAGACGAAGGCGATGATGATGTTAAACCCTAGCAATGGCGGAATCGAGGGAGAGAAGATGAAGAAGAAGGCGAAGGTGGTTGTGATAATGGGTCCAACAGGTTCTGGGAAATCAAAGCTTGCCGTTGATTTGGCGTCTCACTTTCCGGTGGAGATTATTAACGCCGACGCAATGCAGATATACTCTGGTCTCGACGTTCTCACCAATAAAGTCACCGTCGATGAACAAAAAGGTTTGGAAGTTCTGATCTTGTAAATTTATTGTAGATAGAGATGACTTTGGTGTCAGTGTAATTGGAATTGATTAGCTTTGTTTTTAATGTGATTTTGGGAATTTGTGTTTAGGAGTGCCTCATCATTTACTTGGGACGGTGAGCTCAGATATGGAGTTCACAGCTAGGGATTTTCGAGACTTCACTGTTCCTGTGAGTACAAATTTATACCTCCTTTTGTTTTGAAGTTTCAATTTTTGTTTTTGTTTTTGTGTGTGTTCCATTAAGAATCTGATAATCATATTGGAGGATTGTGTTAGAGAGAGAGAGATTTAAGAATTTTGAAGTCCTATACGTTAGGATTAGGATCTTACGTTCATTGTGATGTTGTTGTTGTATGTAAGTGTTTCAAGTAATCAAATTAAAGCTGCTATGTACTGGTATATGAGTGTTCATATGGTTTTTGTAATATGGACAAGTCACGTTCTAAGTGATGGTTTGGTTGGTATGATATAGTTGTGATTGATTTGTTTCAGCTTATTGAGGAGATCGTTTCTCGCAATCACATTCCAGTTCTTGTTGGAGGAACACATTATTATATACAGGTGATCTTGTTACTGCTCTAGTCAATGTTGGTTTTGTGGTTAGACCAGTTTATAATTTACCTTGCTAACGCAGTTAATCTTATCTTATTCATGTTTTCAATGTAGGCTGTTGTAAGTAAATTTCTTCTTGACGATGCAGCAGAGGATACCGAGGAGTGTTGTGCAGATGTTGCTTCAGGTATCTAGGATCTCTATCAACTTGACACCTTTGTGGATATCTTTTAACTGGATAATAAGAAATTTTATGCCGACAGTGGTTGACCAGGACATGGTTGTTGAGTCTGTCTTTGGGAGAGATGATTTGAGCCATGGCTATGAACTTCTTAAAGAGCTTGATCCTGTGGCAGCTAACAGAATTCACCCCAATAATCACAGAAAAGTGAGATTTATGATATGCTATTTTCTTCCGTGTAGATAGACAATGATCCTGAATTTATGTTGCTTCGCTGGTCTTTACACAATTTCATGCGATTTCTGGTTTATTCACTCTGGTTTGATGTTTTGTAGATTAATCAATACCTTAGCTTGCATGCTAGTAGAGGAGTTCTTCCAAGCAAGCTATATCAGGGAAAGACTGCAGAGGTAGATTCTTTCTTCTTAACCTCGAGTTTAATTTCATTTTATAAATATGCAATTAGATGTGTGTATCTCTCTTAGGTAGAACATTATCTGTTAAAGTTAAAGAGTATTGATGACCCTTAAGCTTAACTGCTCTGAGAAGTTAATTAACTAATGTGTTTCGGCAGGGCAGAACTGGGGCTGCATCAATGCATCTCGTTTTGATTACTGTTTGATATGCATGGACGCTGAAACTGCAGTACTGGACAGATATGTTGAACAAAGAGTAGATGCTATGGTAGATGCTGGACTACTTGATGAAGTATATGACATCTACAAACCAGGAGCCGACTATACTAGAGGCCTAAGGCAATCCATAGGTGTCAGAGAGTTTGAAGATTTCCTGAAAATACATCTCTCGGAGACATGTGCTGGTCATTTAACAAGCTTAAGTAACGATGATAAGGTTATGAAGGAGAATCTGAGGAAGATTCTGAATTTTCCAAAAGATGATAAGTTGAGGATTATGTTAGAGGAAGCAATTGATAGGGTGAAGTTAAATACCAGAAGGCTCCTTCGTCGTCAAGTAAGTCCTTAATGCACTACTCTCAAACTTTGGAATTGACCTATCAGTTCTGATACATTTTAATTTTATGTTGTGTTTCAGAAAAGGAGAGTTAGTCGGCTAGAAACGGTCTTTGGCTGGAATATTCATTACATTGATGCAACAGAGTACATATTAAGTATGCATTATGTGTTTCATCAATGTTTCAAGCAAATACCATATAGCTAGCCACTTGGAGAACAAACTTTAAAATTTCTCTTGTTGGTGTGTTTTTTGTTCTTTAAAGGCAAATCTGAAGAATCATGGAATGCGCAAGTGGTTAAACCTGCTTCAGAGATCATCAGGTGTTTCCTGGAGACAGAAACCGAATCGGGTCGGGATCCAACTTCAGGAAAGTCCATTGAAAGAGATCTATGGACTCAATATGTTTGCGAGGTATCTCTCATTTTCCCTTAAAACTCAAATGGGTCATCCCTAAATACTGAAACATGTTTGTTGAAAGCAGGCTTGTGGAAACAAGATACTAAGAGGAAGACACGAGTGGGAACATCACAAACAAGGCCGTACGCATCGTAAGAGAACCACTCGACACAAAAACTCCCAAACTTACAAAAACAGAGAAGTTCAAGAAGCAGAAGTAAATTGATTTATATATCAAAGTGTGACATTTGAATTCAAATAGCTCATGAAAAGGTTATAATGTCAAAGATTGGACCCATCCCATCAAAACACATTAACGATTTTTTGCATTTCCAAATTTTCCAGTCACAACAGTTTCTTGATAGAATAATACTCTATTGAAGCCAAAATAACTTATTGCCCATTTGCTTAATTATGTGTCAGAATCGACAAAATCATGAGTTACCTTTGAAACAATTGAGAAATATTTTGGTTGTTGCAAAAAAGGTAAAAAGAGAGGAACAGTTGTCCAAAGAGATAGGGGAGGAATGGTGCTGTAAAGTGAAAAAGAGATCACGAGATAAATTAAAGGAGAAGTAAATAAAATATGAGAGTCTCTACCAAAAAAAGAAGAAAAAATGGTCCTTAATATCCTTCATATGTCTTTAATAGACACGTATCATACGTTTACTTTTATTGTAACCATAAGGGCATAATGTTCATCCTAATTATTGCAATTTTATTTGAAGTAAAATCCACTATAAAACTTTTATGTAATTCGTTTATTAAAAACTCTTCAACTAAAAATCATTTAAAATATATATTTAGCTTTGCTATAATCTCAAATCTTGTAATTTGTATGTAATATTGGTGAGACTATAATACTTATGTATGTATCGTTGAAAGTTGAAACTTACATCTCAAATGATTGACAATAGAAAATTCCTAAAAAATGACTCAGTCATAAATAAACTTTGACAAAACGTACGGGGGCTCAATCATGTGCAACAAAATTACGTTACCACATTAGTATACTCTAGAAATTGACCGCTTCAAAACGACTCAACCATAAATAAAAGTTTGTTCGAAGTGACCATAAAATGATTATAATGTAAAACCTAACATCATGATTTTACAGACTTTCTATGAATCTATGATCAATATATGTCGACATTTAGTGTCTATATATCATACTGAGGTTTGAAGAATTATTTTTTGTCTCCAGACTGAGACCAATCTCAAAATTGCAGTGTCTAGTCTATTGGTGACTATCAATGTAAGATATTATAAGATTAAACAACTTCTTGTTTTCTGGTAGTTGAAAATTTATGATGTGGGTCTTGGTTAGAGATTTTTCCATTATTGTGTGATTTTAATTATGATTGATTACTGTTAGCCTTCAAATAGAAAAAAAAAAAAAAAAAAAA
>Ga0041059_1001982_pt1 | contig 15746 bp, 9 predicted proteins | sample AraColnosormetaG_FD_56232 | JGI IMG/M metagenome (GOLD analysis project Ga0041059, IMG submission 56232) | Arabidopsis roots microbial communities from North Carolina, USA - Col MF nosort | ecosystem: Host-associated > Plants > Roots > Unclassified | place: USA: North Carolina | collected 2013-09-02
ACCAAAAACGACGATGGCATTTTCGTAAATAAATGTGGTTTTATTGCCTTGCTGGAATTAAATAGTAATGGCATTTCTGTAATATTGTTTTTCTCTGCAAAAGAAAACAAGGATAATTTAGGTATAATTATTACTCAAATAACTCATATTTTTAGCATTCCTTTTAGGTAATTATGTATAAAATATGGGTTACTCTAGTAAATTTCCCTTTATTTAATACTTAATTTTTTATTTGTTAGCTTTTATGTAATCCCTTTATTTGTTACTTTTATTTAATACTTAGGTATTTAATTAGAACTTATAAGAAAAGGCAACTTTACCAATTAACCACTCCATTTCTACACCTTTTGTTTATGCAAAAAGAAGAGGTAAGACTATTAATCTTTTGCAAACCGACCGCATATATATAGATTATGTATGTGCTTATGGTTTAGTTTTAGCATTATTGTCCAATCGCATATTACGTGTATTATATATACAACAAACCAGATAATATAAGGTATAAAGTCACTTTCAAGAGGTTGCTTGGTTAAGTTGGAATGACATAATACATAACCAATAAGATGATAATGTCATAAGTCATAACATAAAAATGGGTGGTTAGCGATTAATCTAATACGTTTGGGTTTGTTTTGTATCGTTGAAATGATTCCATAGGTTGTATCCTTTTTTATTTTTTTTTATAAACGCTAAAACGAACGTTCGACATTGAGGCCCATTGTGCAGTTAAACAATTTGAAATATTGGTTTAGGCCTTCCTTGAACAGAAAATTTAGGGTATCTAATTTTGTAAGGTTTGCTTTTTTTGCTCTCTTTCTTTTTCAAAAAAAAATATTATAACACCGAACGATAATTAGCTACACGAAGTATAGACCATGATATGCATATTAATATAATGGTTTAGAAATTACACAAACAATTGCTAAATTATGATGATATCCACTCACTAACATAAGACATGTGCGCAACACCATAATCATACATTTCGACACTCTTCCAGTTTAATGAACGACGTTTTCCAGTACGGTTAGATTCGAAAATCATTTAGTATTGTTTATTTTAGATAAAAGAACAACATTTATAAATTTGTAAAATATATAACTAAAAATATTAGAAAAACAAAAGGGAAAACATAACAAATTGGAGAAATGAATCTTACGTATTTATTATTTTTCAAAATTAATTAGATAATCATATGTATATAAACTAAGTCAAATAAATCTTATGCATTCTCTCTTTTTCCTAGAAGAGAGGATCTTAGCTTTCGAACATTTTTGTGCATCAAAAGTTCATGGACCGCGTTTTCCTATTAGGCCGACGTTCAATAGTCACTCTTCCATGTTTTTCGATTCTTTTTTATTCCGGCAAAGTCTCCTAATTTGTTTTATTAATTCGAGCGTTAAAAAGTCTTAGAAAAACATCCTATATATAAGGTTTTCTGAATTTCCACATGTTTGCTTCATATTGTATAACATTTGTCTGTTTTTTTTTTGGCAACTTGTATGAGATTTGTCCTAGTGGATTTGTTACTGAATCACACATAGAAAAAATAAAATCTGAAACATATAGGATCAATGTTAAATATGCATGCATTTGCGATTGACAATTGTATAAAATGATTATTAGTTACTAACATTACAACTATCTAGTCAACGTAAAAACAAAAAAGATAGACATATAATTAAGTAAACATTTTATTCTAGTTTAGTGTAAAAATGTCTAGTTTTGTTTTGTTGGACATTCTATATGGAGATAGTTAAGCTTAGATGGACACACTGAATTTTTGGCACTCTTAGGTGGACACTTCATTAGGAAGATAATATCTCTTTATCTTTGGACAGTAATCAAACAAAAAGACAAAATTAGAAAAGACAGATAAAATGGTCAATCTTTATCTTTTCTGAGCTACGATAAAATGGTCAAATCTCCCTCAAAACTTTCCGACAATCAGCTCTTTGTTCCATACTTTACAATTACATATAAACAAATTCCCCTATTCCTCTGATCTACTTTATAGCCCTGAGACTCTCTTTCTGTACTCTAATCATTTATCTAGCTCTCTCATTCTCTTATTCTGGATCAGCCAAGTTTCTCCATTTCTCAATCAAGAAAATCTTGAAATACTCAAATCTTTTCAAGATTCACTTTCAAAGATATCTTGATAATAGCCTCAAACTCTGGTTTCAAAGATGGGAAACGACGAGACCGTACGATTCTTGATTCACTTCTTCAATGGAAGATGGTTCATGGTGTTTGCTTCGTTTCTCATCATGGCTTGCGCTGGAGCCACCTACCTTTTTGGTACTTACTCTAAAGATATCAAATCTACACTTGGTTACGATCAGACCACGTTGAACCTCTTAGGTTTCTTTAAAGATCTTGGAGCAAACGTTGGTGTCTTGTCCGGTCTAATAGCTGAGGTCACACCGACTTGGTTCGTCCTCACCATTGGCTCGGCGATGAACTTCGTCGGTTACTTTATGATCTGGCTTACCGTAACCGGCAAAGTCGCTAAGCCAAAGGTTTGGCAAATGTGTCTTTATATTTGTATAGGAGCCAACTCGCAGAACTTTGCAAACACAGGAGCTTTGGTTACTTGTGTTAAGAATTTCCCTGAGAGCAGAGGAGTTATGCTTGGTTTGCTTAAGGGTTATGTTGGACTAAGTGGTGCAATCTTCACGCAGCTTTATTTTGCGATCTATGGACACGATTCCAAGTCTTTGATCTTGTTGATAGCATGGTTGCCTGCTGCGGTTTCTCTTGTGTTTGTGTATTTGATAAGAGAGAAGAAGGTTGTGAGGCAGAGGAATGAGCTTAGTGTGTTTTACCAATTCCTTTATATTTCTATATTCTTGGCTTTGTTCCTTATGGCAATGAACATTGCTGAGAAGCAAGTTCATTTCTCAAAAGCCGCTTATGCGGCTAGCGCTACGATATGTTGTGCTTTGCTTTTTGTGCCTCTTACGGTTTCCGTTAAGCAAGAGCTTGAAGTTTGGAACATGATGAAGTTACCTATCGAAGAGCCAAGCGAGGTCAAGGTTGAGAAACCAAAGAAAGAACTTGATCTTGATCAGGACAAAGCCGCCAAGGTGAATGGAGAAGAGAAGGAGACAAAATCTTGTTTCTCGACGGTGTTTTCTCCACCGCCAAGAGGGGAAGATTACACAATATTACAAGCATTGTTAAGCACCGACATGATAATCCTATTTGTCGCGACATTCTGTGGTTTAGGATCGAGCTTGACTGCCGTAGACAACCTCGGGCAGATAGGAGAATCCCTCGGCTACCCGAACCACACGGTTAGTTCCTTTGTGTCTCTAGTCAGCATATGGAACTACTTCGGTCGAGTGTTCTCTGGCTTTGTCTCGGAATACTTACTTGCAAAGTATAAATTACCCCGGCCGCTTATGATGACATTAGTCCTCTTATTGAGTTGTGCTGGCCACCTTCTCATCGCGTTCCCGGTACCAGGCTCGGTATATATAGCGTCAATTCTAATGGGATTCTCTTTCGGTGCACAACTTCCTCTGCTCTTTGCCATCATCTCAGAACTTTTTGGACTCAAGTACTACTCTACATTGTTCAATTGTGGACAACTTGCTAGCCCGCTCGGGTCTTACATCCTGAACGTTCGTGTCACGGGAATGCTTTACGATAAAGAGGCCTTGAAGCAACTAACGGCTCGAGGGCTAACCCGAAAAGACGTAAAGGACTTGACTTGCTTAGGAAGTCAATGTTATAAGCTGCCGTTTCTGATTTTGGCAGCAGTAACGTTTTTTGGAGCACTTGTATCTTTGGGGCTAGCGATAAGGACGAGAGAGTTTTACAAAGGTGATATTTACAAGAAGTTTAGGGAGAGTCCTGAGTCCGAGTCTGAATTAGTTCCTGATTCAAGAAAAGCTGTTGAATTTGTTGGTAAATAATTATCACACAAATTGTTTTTGTTACTTGAATCATAGTTGAATAAATTAATAGAAAAGAGCCGTTTAATTTCTTTAGTCTTTCTCAACTTGGTTTACTTTTCTTTAATTCAGGACAAGTTGTTGAAGCATTTCTTTTGTCGGTCAATCTAAAATACTAAAAAAGGGTAATAGTAATCATGTGATAAACTGATAATCTCATAACATTCCAAAACATCACGTTCACGAGTTGTAATGTTACATCGTAGAGCTGTCATATAGCACTCGTGTCCGTCTCATTCTTACCAACTGTGGATAACGCACGCCGATTAGTTGTGATTTACCTATTTGCCCTTTTCAGCACGAGCTCTTTGGACGTTCAAGTCATAGAGTTAAAATTAGTTACGACACATTCCTCTTACGAGAAAAATTGTCACAATTGTGTCTTAGGCTGTGAAAAGGAGACTCCGGTTCAAGTGTATGTTTGTTAACCGTTTTGGGATTTATATTCACATTGGACAAATTTTGCAGGTAGAGTTTAGAAAAATAAATTCACTTGCAAAAGAAAGTTTTGTTTATTTTTCTTTCTCATGATCGCACATGCATGGGCTGATAGGCAGATACAACATCTAAATTTGGGGTGATTCAAATACGTGTTTATATTTTCTTCTTTAGAGCAGTTTTAAAACTTTTTTTTTATAAGCTTAACTTACCCCCAACATCTCTGGTTTTGTAGTCAACACATTACTAGTTTCATAAAGTTGGCTTCCATAAACTAAATAATAGATTATAGAACTTCTACATCTCCAAAAGATTCATTGTTTCAAACAAATAGAATTAAGTTTTTTTCTAAAGTTTTTTTTTTGTTTGAAATTGTGTGTATAAATCTGCCAATATTTTATAGTTCGAATTTTATTTGTCACTAATAAATGAATCTAAATTTTTTTAACAACCCAAAAAATTTAAATAGTTGAGTTTTTTTTGTTGAGAATTTTCTTTTAAAACTAGTGTTTTGACTCAAAACTCAAAAGTACGGGTTCTCTAGAAACTGAAGTGTTGGCTCTTTTAAACACTTGCCCTTATTCGCGCTTCCCAAAGCTGCAAAAGTTTCAACTTTTTAAGGGTTTCGTCTGAAGGAGAAGGAGCTTGAATCAGCCCCAAGTTAGAGAGAACTCAACGATGGATTTGGATGGACCTCTTGATTTCGAGAACGAAGATCCTCTCGTTAACCCTCCAACGATAATTGAAAAAAGGTGAATCCTTTATTTTATCTATAGCAACATTCGAATCCCTAATTACCCATTTTCCGACTTATGTAGTGTCCGATTTCTCTGAATTGTTGTCATTGTAATGAAATTCCGAACTTTTGTAAATTAGGGTTCCTTGTTGAATTCTGAAATTTGGGTTCTTTTGTTTAGGGTTGATGAAAAGTTTGTTCCTTTATCAATTTCTGATTTTGACACGAAGATTAAATTTTTGTAAAATGTCATTAAACAGGAAGAAAGTTATTGGTTTGGACGATCTTCTCTCTGATTTTTACAAAGAGAAGAGTAAGGTTATAGACAAGGTAAACAAGAAACGCAAAGTGTCTAAGGTTTATCATTCGGATGATGATGAACAAGGTCAAGTAGATAAGCTTTCTCAATGTGTTGTTGAGTGTCAGAATCAGGTATGAGTAAAAAATATCATCTCTTTTTATGTTTATCATCTTACATTCTGTATGTGTAATGTTTGGTGGTGATTGTTGTGTTATTAGATGAATGAGATAGCTGATGAAGAGGAGAATCAAGAGTGGGGATTATCTATGTTTGGAGATCAGGTTAGGCTGATTATTTCTCCCATGTTTTAATGTTGTTTTAGAGTAAGTGATAGTTGTAAAAATTTGTACTTTGTTAATGTTACTATACAGAAAACTCCAATACCTTCACTGCTTGTTGATCTCGATAGTTGCTGCTTGTTGAAAGAGTTTATGAATAATCAGTTAAATTTGGTGGTGGGTCTTACCGTTGATGAAGGTTTGTTTTCTATGACCTCATCGCCTTTTGATCGGTTTTTAAAGTCAGTCTCTCTGGCTTTTAAAGTAATAGGTTTCCTGTACAATCCAGGAACAACTTTTATTGAAGGCTTGCTGGTTAACGGCTGGCTCACAAGACTGATCATGACTTGTGGACGTGTGGAAAAGTTCATTTGCAAGTGGACGCTTAATATATGTATGTGTTCTAGCTCTCTCTTTAACTTTGTTTATTCTATGGAGTCCTTTGGCTTACATTATGGTTTTGATGTTTGGGACTTACTAGTGTTGTATTCATCTAAAGAAGATCTAAGATCATCTGCTTGTGACTTTTGGTGTTCCATACTGTTATCACAAAACAAGGTTCGTCTGTGTACTTTCTTTCTTTCCTGAGATTATTACATTATGTTTTGATTGAAGCTGACTCCTTGGTTTTAAATCAGGTTAATGGAGCTTCTGTTGAGATTTACTGGCTTCCTAACTATCAGGAACTTAAAGAAGCTCTTGAATCATATGGGTTCAGAATTAGTCTGTCACACTCACAAGACGTTGAACTAGCAGAAGCGGGTAGTTGTCCTGTTTCTCCCTGTTCTTTAATTGGCGGTTATTTTTTCTTTAGGTTTTATAATACTACTGGAGTCCGCTAACTTTTGGCTTTGAAGATTCTGAGTGTCAAGGTCCTCCACAGAATATTAGAGCTTGGTTAACATTGGTTACAACTTGTTGTCAATTTAGGTTTGTGGCGCAAAAACTCTCTTTTACAGATTATCAATAACATTCTTCTGCCTTTTCAGTGCTACTTCATACATTTTGATAACTCCTACCTTCTCTGTTGCTTCATGATTCAGGTGTAAAAAACCTATTTTTACCACTTCACAAGTTGAACAGATAGCCGAAATCCTTGTATCGTTGCTCTTAGATCGCAGTCTTCTCGGTCTTTCAATTCTCTTACAAGAGTGCTTAATATCTGTTATTGGATCCTTCAAAGAGGAAGAATGGATTTCAAGCTGCAAGAAAATAGCTAACTCTCTTGCTTCCAGGTTCGACCTCGTATGTTATTGTAGCAACCTTGGACTGTTTTGTCTTATCTGTTAATTGACTTACGTAGTTTGTCTTTCTGGTTTGATGCATCTGCAGAGTACCTCAAGACATAAATTGTTTGAGGGTAGTGGAATCTGTATCAGGTGTTGATGCTCGAAGCAAGCATCTGAGAAGTTCCATTGCACATCAAATGCTTGTTGTTTTACTTGATCATAAGGTAACCAACCATGAACTAAATTATAAGATAATACCAACAAGTTAAGTTTGTAGCAAACATGGCATTTATACATTCTCTGTTATTGATTATCTATTATTAACAGGACAGCGACGAAAATTTGCTGAGCTCGCTGATGTCTATCAATGTGAAGGAGAGAAGTTGTAACCTTTTCAAAATGTACATTTTCCTGGTATTGGCTGAGAACTGGCTCTTCTCTAGTACATTGGTAGAAGCAAAGCCTGTACTGAGGGACATGTGGGCTGTGTTTCTCAGAAACTGTTCTTGTCAGATCAACAGCACCGATCTTCGGTCTTATGCATCAAAAGTGAGTAAAAAGCATATCAAATCTAAACCTTTTATTCTCTTTTAACTTCGATTCATGTTTTTAATTACTGAGTTCATCTGACTAAACGGTTTTGGTTCGTGGTCGTCAACAGGTTCGAACCAGAGCCGCCTATCTTCTTCAAGGTTGCAGCAGCAATTGAAGGAGTACAACTGAAACTTCAGCAGTAGTTTGGTTTGCTGATTAAAATTTCGCTAATATAAATGTCTTTATAGAAGTATTTTTACTACTATAAATCCATTAAAACAAAATTTATGTCTTAACCCCTATTTTATTCTCGCAAAATTCATAGTGACGTAACAAAGAAACTTGCACAAACTATAACATTATGTGTTCTATTAGTAAAATTTAAATTATACAACAACAAATTTTGTTTTAATTAAATAAAATACTAGATGCACATTAAAAATACCTGTATCTTAGCATTAACAATCAATACAAAATCTTTGTTAACAAAATGAATATAAAAGCACATGAATCAATGAGAAGATAAATATCTATGATTATTACTTCGTGTATGTGTAATAACTAAGAATATCAATGAAATAAATTCGACATTGATAAATTGTATAATATAAAAATCATAGTTATCTTGATAGAATTAATTCTTAATATTAAGAATTGCTCCCTGAAAATTGTCATTTGAAACTAAACTGTTAATATAAAACATTTATCATGATATTGATAATTTTACAATTATAATAATTAATACAATTTATGTATGATGAATTTAATAGTATAAATTTTCTGTTTTATTTAAAAGTACTTAAACATAAAATTATGTTCTTGATTATTACTAGATATTAATCGTGATTTTAGAATTTTATACATGGAAAAAGGTTTTTCATAACATTAGTAGACTTTATGTTTCTTAGATATTGTACTATATTTAGCTTAAATGTAAGGGACCTTTTTAAAAAATACTAAAAGAAGATTGTGGTAGATACAATTTAACATAATAAAATATATAATTAACTAATATATATTCGATGATAAATATAATCAATTTAACTTAAAAATAATTTAGAAAAAATAATATCTATAGAATTTACTAAATTTAGATAGTTGTTTAAAAAAAAATATTAATTACTATTAAGATAATCACAGAAGATAAGGAACATTATTATAATCGAGAACTATATATAAACACGTGCTGAGCTCTATTCTTCAAACTCCTCGATCTTTCATTTATTTGACAACAATTTTAGTTATATTCCTAAGGAAAATCTTTAGTATAATGGATCCAAACATGATGATAGAAAAAAACTTAATGTTATAACCATTGACCAAAGTAGATGGAATTGATGATTGTCAGAATTATAAAGATACCTAGATATAACATAATGTTGGATTTATTTAACATCTTTTTATTTTATTTTGATATAGAAAAGTAAATTATAAAAATGAGCAAAACAAATGTAAAATATAAGCAAAACATAAGGAAATGTATATTTATGTGTGCTTTTTTTTTTGGCAAAGTATTTATGTGTGTCTATGATAGATAGATGAGATAATCTGAGCGGCATATCATAACTTTCCTTTTGACATGTCTAGAATTTCAATTTCTTATTTTTTTTTAAATAAAAAAAATCTTTGGTAAAAAATTGTAATACCAGTTTTCAAGTTTCACGTGAGTTTTCATCTTCCCTTATAGTATTTTGTTAATACAATACATCTTGTAAGTTTAGTTCAAATAATATTAGTTTTAAGAATCCAAAGAAAATGAAATACAAGATATATAAAACGATTATTATCACTTTTTTTATCTACAAAATTATACTAATCATTGATTGGAACAAAAAATAATTTTCATGTTCATTAGTATTTTGAAACACGGCAGCAACAACAATGTTTCAATATTACCAAATCGAGGCAACAAAATTGATAAAGAGATTTATTTATCGGGATTTTCGTTCCATAAATGTAACATCACTGCAAGTACTGACCTTACCTCAGCTATGGTGTATACTGGAATACAGGTTTAAGAAAGGATACAAAGAGAAGATGAGAAAGATATAAAATAATCATAGATCCTAATGAAGCTGCATGTTTTACCGTTGAAAAACTTCTACAAGGAAACTGTAGATTAACTCTAGTGGAGTTCTGTACGAATTAGGACTATGACTATTTTATCTTGATGTGATCTTTTTAATTAACAAATAATCTATGATTATTATATACAGAATTCTAAATAAAATATAACAAAAAAATAAAATAAATTGTTATAACTAAATCTAACATAACATAAACTTTTCTAATATTATATGTGTATATGTAAATATACTTTTTGCAACTTACTAGAAACAAGGGTAATTAAGCTCTTAATGAACCTACTAAATAAAAAATGTTTTTGTAAACCTTTGGGAAGTATTAGTAATACTAAGGAATAAGTAGTAACAAACTGATGAGAATAAGAAAATGAAAAATAATAGGAAAGTATTTTTTGCTATACTCTCATCAATATATCATCATATCATCCATGTTATATATTAATTGATGTAAGTTGACCCAAATAAGATATACTGTTGATCTTTGATTAAGCTTTAACTCGAGATTAGTCAGAAGAACTGTTTTTAAAATGTCAGAGATCCTATATATCACAAATTTATGGAGACCTAAAATAAAATATGCCCACTCATTTTCAATTTGGTTTAAATTAAAAATATATAAAATTCAACAAATATTGTATTTAAGTAATAAAAAATATATATTATTTGAGACCTGTGAATAGAAACAAAAGGGTAGATGTTAGGTTATCAGTTCCCTCCTTTTGCTGACCAATTTTTCTCTACTCACGTTCACATCATACACACATTGTCTTTCAAAACTTTCCATACTTATGATACGAGTATAAAAACACAAGTACGTGTGAATTCACATACGCAGAGGAAAATTCACGTACGCGTGTGGACATGTGTGATCGACTCAGCTCTAGATAATTTGTTTCGGAATGTAGTAATAATAAATTCATCGACGTGAAAGCTATTTTTAATTTTATCTCCTTTTTCGAATTTTCTTAGGGTCCCATTTCCATTGGCACTTATTATATTCTCTCTTACTGCCAACGACTGTAAGGAAAAGGTAAGGTGGCCCATAACTCATACTAATTTTGATATATGTTCATAAATTATGTAGGACGACAAATATTTTAAGAAATTATTCTACTAGAGAAAGAATATCCAATTCTTCCAAAAAATAGTAAAACCATAAATGTCCCCATTTTCATTTTGTCTATACAAGATGAATGTTATGCTCGTTTACAAACGAAACAGATTAGTAAACATAGTATTCGGTGAGATATAATGTTTCCATGACTTTTTTTTGTCAATTTTTACCAAAAATGTTTTTGTCTAAGTCTAACAAATATGCCCTATTAAGTATGTCCAAAAAGATGCAAGTTTACTAATCTGGATACTCGCAATATCTTCTCGCATGAGCATGACATATATATTTACTAGTTTAGAATAAAGTTGATACGTTCTCATCATATAACATATTCAACGTCTAATTCTAGAATCGAGGTCGAATAAGTCCATGGAATAAAGGATTTTTCCAATATAATCATAATTACCGTTAACGCGTTCTTTTTTTGTTTGTTTGTTTAATTTGTATTTTGTTATAAAACAAATAAATAAAAAGGAAGAAAAAGGTCAATAAAGATTCTCTTTGATGGAAAAAGGTTTCAGACATTTTCTTGAGTCTTGTCCCAACCCCTTGTGACCAATCTAAAAGCAAATCAAATTACCCATAATTACCCACTAATACACTATCATAAGTCATATATAACTCACTCTCTCTCTTTCTCACCCTATTTAGAATTGATCCATTGAGGAAGATGGAGAGACAGCAGCAAAATTATCTACTTAGTTGGAGTCACCAAAACCAGTGTGGTATAAAGGTAACTAAATCACCAATCTACTTTCTTTTTATTATCGATTGCTCAAATCCTCCAAACTCAAACTGTTTATTTTGGTTGGCAGACAATAGAAGAGCTTAGACATTCTCTTCTTCACACAACAATGGAGTTAGAGCAAACAAGAATGGTGGCCAGCGAAGAACTCATTGCCAAAGACGACCAGATAATGCAGCTCAAAGATCTTCTCAACAAAGCTATCAAAGAGAAAGATGAAGCACAAGAGAGATACAAAAGGATTCTTCTTGACCAAAACTTCCTCCTTCAACACCAAACGGACGAAGAGCAAGATCCAAACATCAATGGGTTTCACTCATCGGATGGTGAAGAAAGCATTGTCTCATCTTTTGAACCGCCGGTGGAAATTGAGTTAGATTTTCCGGAGATGACTTTACCGGAGAAAGGGAAGCTTTTAAAGGCGGTGGTGAAGGCAGGGCCTTTGCTTCAGACTCTACTTCTAGCTGGACAGCTTCCACAATGGCGTCACCCGCCACCACAACTTGAGTCCTTTGAAATTCCACCGGTGATTATTGCTGAAGGATCACCATTGTCACAAGATAGTTGTGGGAATAATCTAAACAGGAAGAGGGTTCACTGTGATTCCAAAAGAGAGACCAAGTACCAAAGGCTCTTGCCTTGATCGTTTATGGACTTACATTTCACTTAAGCATCAAGTATGTATCGCTTTTCTTTGTATTCTTTCCAAGGGTCATTGTATGTCAAGCCCGTGGGTTAACCCATTTCTTATCTTGGAGTCTAGGTCCATCATGTTAAACAAAAAAAGATGTAGTACCGAGTATCCGGTTTTTGGGTGAGCATGACTCTTTTTGATTATAAGCTTGGTAAATATGTGATTGTATAGGTTAACCGCGAGTTAGCGTCTCACCACTAGCAAAAATCAGGGCTAAAGCGAGCTAGACTAAAGTGAGCTGGCTCGGCCACCGTATTGACTCTACTGCCTTTTGTATGTGTGTATAAAAAAAAAAGGTGGAAAAGAGACTTTAAGATATGAAATGGTGTGAGGTTGATGAGCATACAGTGATTGGGATTTGGTTACCCACAGATCTGAATTAGTCTCCTCGAAGAAGACAACTTTTTCAGCGACAGTAACAATGAGTTCTTGCCAAAAGTGGATCCTATAGAAAAAGTATGAGGAGTTGAGGACCCTTTTTTCTTGGCTTTACTTTTGTGCACTATCATTTGACTAACTCACCCACTAATATCTTACTTTCCAAATACAAGTTGATTACTTTTGCTTACTCTTGACATTCAAGGCAATTACATAACCTATTTAGGAGCAATGCTAAGTTATAGCGTCTAGGAGGAGAAAACTTTGGTGCTCTTTCAATGAAATAAACGTAGTTTGATACGTAATTTTGTTTATATGAACCTAAACGACATGAAGTTTCCCATCATTATTTTGACAACAAACATATCAAAATCTTCATATGATATGATGAAGAAGTTGGGTAAGGTTGGGTCAGCTTCATATTGAGTGGTTACTAGTGGGCCAAAATTGGGAATGATACAATAAATTTTCTAGATAAAATATTAGAATATATATATATATATATATATGTGTGTGTAATTATTTTCCTAAACTAAACCTCATATCTTATATTATATAAACTTTAAACCCTCTTACTAAAGTTCTGACACGTGTCAAAAGTTTAATTACCAGGATCAGCGAATAATAATTTTTAGATTGTTTTTATTTTTATTTTTATTTTCAGTTTTCAATTGTGTGAGATTCATTTATCACCATACTTCAGATCTCATATTTTAATCTTCTTTTAACTTCTTCGGTGTTTAAGGATTTTTTTGATTAATAATTTAATTGAGGATTTTAAATGAACGGAATAGTACTCTAAGAATTTTTTGTTAAATCTTTTACTTGAAAAGTTTTGCTGTTAATAATTTAGTTGAAGGTTTTCAATAAATCACAAGATACTTAGGGTTTTATTTATCATTAAGATATTAATAGAATAAAAAAGTGGAATTATTTTTCTTCTACAATTACACCAATCAAGAAAAAGAGTTTTCCTCTCAATTACTCTGGCCCTTTACATGGAAAAGCAAAAAAGTTGAGAAAACTTCCCTCTACAAAACTGAAAAAATAAAAATAATAATTTTCTTAAAAGTGCATATGTTTTTTTTCCTAATTGTTCTTGTTAATTCCGCTGAAATTGTCACTGTCACACCCTAAATACACTAAAATTATGTGCCTTTTTAAAGGACGGACGTTTCAAATATATATTTAGTAAGGCCCACTAATAAAATTGGGTTTCAAAGGACAGGAATGGGCTTCTGCAAAATTTGCAAGACACAAAGGCAAGGCAAGGAATATGTGTGAAAGAAACAATGTCAATAACAAACTTAAAAGGAACAGAAGCGCCAAAGTCACATTGGTCAAGTGTATGGTTTCAATTGGTTATGTAAGTTAAAGTGATAGTCCAAAAGAATGGTTCTAATTATGTTGAGAAGGTAATCCAAGATTGTTGCTGGATGTGATAAAAATAAATGGAAGAAAAAGTTGTTGGCTTGGCTCAAATAGATCTATGTTTATGACTATACATCAAGAGTTGGCTTAAATGACTGCTTCCTGCATATTTGTAAATCTTTATATACTTTTGGGATACACATGTTTGTATAGTTTACATGATGCATTATCATTCTAAAATATCAGTTTCCGATTAAACGTTGAAGACTGGTATGGCTTTCTAACTTAAACCTCTTTCATCTATCAAGACATATGCACTGCTCAACTTGAGCAGCTCAAGCATATATATAATTTTATTTTTTCTAAAAGTAACTTAATTATAAACTCTTACACATCAGTTTTTGTAAGGCGAAAGATGTTATAGTCAACAATTTTTTTTTGCAGAGAATGTTGGTAGAAATTTGGTAGACATAGTAGAAAGTCGAAAAAAAATAAAATCGGAAAATAAGTATGCTGATGGGAAAAACATTAACAGAAGTTAATTGGCATAAAATAAAAAGAAGAAGTTTATTGCTACATCGCCACGAATTCCAAGTCAATTATTACATATTTACATGCATAAATGGTTTTGATATGGTTGTATTATACTATTACGGGCTATGATAAAGAAATAAAAGCATGCACGTAAATCTAACAAGAGACATCTTCATGCACGAGTTTTTATTCCATTTCAGCTTTCCAACAAAGAAAGAAAAAGCAAATAATCGCTTTAAGCTTTTCTTAAATTGCAAGTTAATGCTCTCATTTAATCAAATTGTTTATCCGTTCCTCAAAGAAGATGCAAAATTGAAATTTCTCTTAAACATCTATCCATATATTCGGAAGGGAGATTATTACCTCAGAGTGGTCTTAATTGGCATATTGATTACTGTATTTGTTACTTGAACGTGGTCATAATGGGCATATATATTGGTTGAAGATAAATGCCTTCTTCTTCCGGGTTTAAAGTTCATCTTCTTCTTTAGCACAAAAAATAAAATAAAATTATCTTCTTAAGACTACTGATTAAATTTCATATTAATAGGTATGATTGGTAATTTTTTACAGCTTAGGTTACCTCCATAAATGTGGTCGTAGACACCACTTGAAATGGGAATCATCCTTTTTGCTATGCCTTTGCGGTTATTCTCTGAGAATCCTATTGTTAGATTTATATATGGCTATATTTTATGATTTCATATTTCTAAAGGTATACGGTCTAGTGTTTCTGAGTCCAAATCATGGTGTTGTGACAGTGGTTACCAAAATTTCTTTCAAAGTATTTCTCACATAAGCGACAACCATATCTACCGACTTCAAACACCTCTAAATCAACAATAGATTTTGGGTTTGGATCACTCTTCCACAAGAAGGTATGATTCTCATATGAGAGATCCCAATCCAATGATTAGTGTCTCAAAACAAAATATATCCAACTATGCGAGTCTTCCAAATTTAATTGAATATTTAGAAACCATGATTTGAATCTTCCTCTTTTGTGGAAAATTTATTTATTTCCTCATTTCTCCTATATGGAGAGAACCTTGCTTGCTATTTTGCTATTTAGTCACAAGTTACCAACTTACCATCCTTGCTATTTTGTTACTTCGTGTAGAACTTCTCGTTTTTGGAATCGTCTTCAACGTTACCATATTTTTTTTATCGAGATTATCATTTCAATTTTTTTATGGACGAATTCTCGATTAACCATGAACTCATTTGTACCAAGATACTATCTAACTTTTATCTCCAAATTTTTATGGATCTAATGTCGACCTATCCTAGTATTTTATAGCATTCGAGAATGCTTTATTACCTTTTTTTTTTTTTTTTTTNAGAATGC
>Ga0041059_1001983_pt1 | contig 15738 bp, 23 predicted proteins | sample AraColnosormetaG_FD_56232 | JGI IMG/M metagenome (GOLD analysis project Ga0041059, IMG submission 56232) | Arabidopsis roots microbial communities from North Carolina, USA - Col MF nosort | ecosystem: Host-associated > Plants > Roots > Unclassified | place: USA: North Carolina | collected...
ATACAAATTTCATGTTTGCTCTGTTATTGTTGGCACCTCCCTGTCGTCAGATTCAGTTTCTCCTTCCTCTCTTCAAACTCAATTCATGGTTAATACACCAATTTTCAAAGTTGCAGGAAAAAAGAAGAAGAGATTTTAAGCTTCTCAATTGGAAATTGATAAGCCATTAGAAAGTTAGCGAAAAGGATTTCAAGCATTTGTTTTGGGTTTGGGTTTGTGTAAATTAGCATATACTATATCATTTTTTCGATTAGATAGACAAGTTTGGTTTATCTACTTCACAATTTGACAGAAAAAAGAGAGGAAGAAGATTAATACTCTCAATCCGTTTGATTTTCTCCTTGGGTTCCCTATGTGCACTATCCTTTAGGGTTTAGTTTTTGTGAACGTAGTCGAAACAAAAGAATCCGGTGGAGAATATAACAGAAACAAATCTAAAAAATTTGGCGGAGGAAACGTGGTGGTGGTCGGAAAAAGAGAAAAAAGAAGAAGATACAGTTGATAGGGGTAAAATAGTCTTTCTCGCTAGCATAAAGTACTCTTTTTCAAAGCCCAACCTAAAAGATCTCAAAATCAAAAATTTTAATAAAAAATGATCTGTTTTGACAATAAGCCCTTTTTCAATAGACCAACCAATGATTTCATGACATAAAATACATGTTTTTCCAAAAACATATGAACAACGTAAATCCATTTTGTAAGACTACCCCAAAAAGAACACTAATATAAAATATATAGATATAAACACTATTATGTATCGACAAATTAAAGTAAATTTGGAATACTATGAATACTAAAAGGATTGGAATTTGGAACCCTTTTGTACTTTTTAAAGAAAATAAAGATTGACACATGGATTTTTTTAATAGACCATTTCAATATATGTAAGACATATCTACAACTAAAGATTAGAGATTTAAGACATGTAAATTCACTTCTAAACATAAAAATGTACTTATTATATATAGATAATCCTTCATAAGATTGATCCACTATAAATACAACAGATTGAAACTTTTCATTGTTCAGTTCACCAAAACAAATAATTTAATCATGAGCAATTTGAGAGGAACAAATAGGTTTATACTTGTGGCAGTACTCGTATCATTTGTGTTTTTAAGCATCATGAATGCTGAAGCTCGTAAAGAAATTGGATATCCAAAACAAAGATTTGGTGAAGACCGAACGAATCCGTACGAGGAAATAACACCACCACTAATAGGAGGATGTGATCCTAAAAATCCTCAAACGTGTCTACCAAAACAGCCAGCAAATCCGTACCGACGAGGATGTTTAAAAATTACAAGATGTCAGCGTGATGTATAAGCTTTTTCGAACTATATATGTAACAACTAAAGATTATAGTTATCCAAAAATCAATAATCATTAAACGAATAATTATATGGTTTATCATAATTATTTATTTTAAGATAGTCTAATAGTCAGAAAATCTGAATTGAACTGTTACGTGTATTTCGCTTATGCATACAACAAAACAAACTTATCACAATTTAAGGTTGTTTTGAGTTTTTCTCTATTTACTTAAAATACGGTAAAAAAAGCAAAACGCGTTTAACAAAAATAAAATATTCCCAAAAAAAACTTTTATGCCCTAAAGTTGATTAAAGACCTTTCTACACGCATCTAATCATCTCTTCTCATCAAAATCACAAAATCACAAATTCGATTTTCCTCTTCTCTTCTTCTTCCTCCTCCTCCTCTCGGATTCTTCCTTAAAGTTTCCACCTTTCGCCACCGAGAAAACATTCCGGCAAACCCTCGTCGGAATACTTAATCTCTTTGATAATCTTTCTCTCTGGTGACGTTTTGTGAATGGTGGAAACTAATCTGATTGGTGATAATCATAGGCTCACCCTTTCAACTAAAAGGGCGAGCTTTCTCATCATCCCTCTCTCTCAAGACTCTGTTTTCTCATTCGGTTCTTGCAAAGAAGGCTGGTACTTCCGTTGCATTGGCCTTGACCCGTGAACCAATCAATCATCATCTCCGATCATATTTTCAATAATAATTTCTGTGTTTTGATTTTTTGAGAATTTTGAAAAAAAGATGTTGCTTTACAAGAAAAAGAATCAGATTGTTAAAGGAAACAGAATCTTGATCAGCGTAACGTTTCTTGGTAGTGCTGGTCCGATCCGGTTCGTTGCTAATGAAGGTGATCTTGTTGCATCTGTGATTGATACTGCTTTGAAATGTTATGCTCGTGAAGGTCGTCTTCCTATTCTTGGATCTGATTTCAACGATTTTGTTTTTTATTGTCCAATGGTTGGACCTGGAGGTAACTTGTCAAATACGCAAAGTTTCTCCTCTGTTTTGTGATTATATAAAGATTGTTTTTTTTTTAATTTTTAGTTTTCTTGGTGTAGCTTTGAGTCCATGGGAAGCAATTGGGTCGGTGGGAGTGAGGAACTTTATGTTGTGTAAGAAGAAACCAGAGGAGAAGAAGGTTGAGGAAGATAAGGGAAGATCGAATTTTCCGATTAATGGAGCTAGAAAAGGAGCTGGTGGAAGTTTTAAGGCTTGGATTAATAAATCTTTAAGACTTAAAGTGACTACCCATTAGAGAGACTACTTATATGTTGTCTTCTCTGTTTCTTTGAATGCTCATGTTTGGTTTGTGTCTTTGTTCTTTTGATCTTCTTATTTTATGAACTTTTGATTTGTTTTTTTTGTTTCTTATGATGGTTTCAGGAAATAAAAGTTTCAAGTTCATTTGAACAAAAAAAAAGAAGTTTCTTTCGCTATAGATTTTTAGTATTTGTCCTTTTTGTTTACAAAATTAGTTTAGAACTTTGATCACCAGAAATGTGAAAATAGCATTGCTTAAATTAGTTAATAAATTTAGATTTACGAAAAATGTGAAAATTGCATGGTTATTCTTTAGTATATTCGACTTTGCAAGTGGTTCAGAAAAAATGAGAAAAAGGCAGAATTTTAACAAGAGAATCACAACTTTGCTTTAGGCGCAAATTGTGGAATGGTTGTTGGGGAAATTTGATCATTTTCTTCTCCAAGAGTAGACTTTATTGGTTATTGAGATTTGAGATGAGATACTAAAATAGCAGATATTAAGGGATTCGAATTTTGAATTCTTTCAATGTTTCTTTTCTTTATTATCTGTAGACAGTTAGTTAAAATATATCCCTTGGAGTAACTAATCAACTACTTTCATTTTATAAATAAAGTCTATATTACATAAACATGACATATCTGATATCTCCTAAGGCCCTATTTAAAAATATATATATCTGGTTGGTCTTCCTCTAATACAAAATTCACAACTAGTAATATTTTGAGAGTAGAATTCTCCTATATTAGAATATAGAGGTAAAACTGTGACAATTATATTGAACTCGGATGTGACCTTACAAGTGAATAAATACATTATACAAGTAGATTTGGTCGGTTTATGGCGTGTGAACTCGATCCATCTTCTTATAACTCTTGAAAATCTCATGAGGCATCTACTTCAAATGATCATTTGGGTTTTCTACGAGAAGTTTATTTGCCTCAACAAGAAGCCACTCCAAAAAAACAAAAGACCAACTAATAAGACAAGTTGTTGTAGTGTTGTAGCAAATTAATGACGAGTTCATAAACGAATATTGACCCTTTCATATTACCCTTTTAAGTTGTAACAAAAAAAAAACATTGACCTTTTCATTTTTGGACGCAGATATCGTAATGAATTAATGGAAATGGATAAAGATGAATATCGAGATATACTAGAAGATTTCAAAAAAACAAAAACTAGAAGATTTCAAGAAGAAATCCAAATGGATGAAAAGGTACTATACAATGTGATGATCTGTTAGTTCTATCCAACTAAGCTTAATAAACCAAATGTACCTCAATAATGTTTGCGACTAATATACTCAAAATAGGGTTTAGAAAAGACAGAAAAATATTAATGAAACATGTATGTGTGATACACTCAAGGTAATTTTCATTCATAATTTACTGATATGCATGTGATTGGTAAGTTAAGATAATATTAGTAAATCAATGTAAAGTTTAAGCTTCCATTCATTTCTCTCATATGCATGTGATTCGGAGGATCCGAGGAATTTGAGTCCATAATATAGAATTTCTTGTTTTCAGAGATCTCAGATTGTCAAGCATATGTTAGTATATCCCAAGTTCTTAAGGTACAAACATGAAGAATCTTTTGGTAGCTTAAGATCTTTCCAAAATCGTTTCACACGTTTCCCAATATTTCTGATTTTTAATCAAATTTTCAGGTGCTTCGTGATTTATTAATCTTTTGTCCTTGCTCTATTTATAGAAGCAAGTGTGCAGTTCTTAGTTTCATGTGAATTAAAGGTAACCAAATATGAGTTTAACCTCTGATCTCTCCGAAAAATCCAGTGATAAAATGAAGGTTCTAGAGGATTTAACATCAAATGTAACGCAGATACAAGACAATGTATTGGAGGAGATACTCACACTAAATGCAAACACGAATTATCTCCAAAAGTTCTTCCTTGGAAGCTTTGATAAAGAAAGTTTCAAGAAGAACGTACCAGTGGTAACTTATGAAGATGTTAAGCCATATATCGAACGTGTCGTGAATGGAGAGCCCTCGAATGTCATTTCGGCCCGGCCTATAACCGGTTTTGTACTAAGGTAAAAAGAAGAGGTTAATGTCATGGTATTTCTTACATGTATTGCAAGTATAAGACCTAATATTGTCATTTTTTACGTTTGCATGTTATATTTTTGTTTGTAAATCAAATGTGAAAAAATTCATGACCTAATTCCTAAAATGTTGATTGTAGTACGGGAACTTCAGGGGGAGCACAAAAGATGATGCCATGGAATGAAAAATATTTAGACAACTTGACCTTCATGTATGATCTTCGTATGCATATTATAAGCAAGTAGGTCCATATATATATTTAAACGAAAACTTACGAATGATAAAAATTATTGATAAAATAAAGAAATAAATCATTGATTCTATTCGTTAATTTCTAGTAATGTGAAAGATGTGGAGAAAGGAAAGGCGATGATGTTTTACTTCACTAAACTCGAATCCATCACTCCCTCTGGCTTGCCTGCTCGAGTCGCCAGCAGTAGCTATTTAAAGAGCAACTATTTCAAGAACCGTCCATCAAACTGGTATTACTCTTACACAAGCCCTGATGAAGTCACTCTATGTCCAGACAACAAACAAAATCTCTACTGCCATTTGCTTTGTGGTCTGGTTCAAAGAAACGAGGTTACAAGAATGGGTTCTATCTTCGCCTCCGTTATGGTCCGAGCAATCAAGTTTCTTGAAGATTCATGGGAAGAGTTGTGTTCAAACATCCGATCAGGGCAGCTCAGCGAGTGGATCACGGACATTGGTTGTCGAGATTCGGTGTCTCTAGTTCTTGGTGGGCCTCATCCTGAAGCGGCAGACACCATTGAACAAATATGCAACCAAAAATGTTGGAAAGGTATAATCACAAGACTTTGGCCAAAAGCTAAATATATTGAAACTATTGTTACTGGTTCGATGGTGCAGTATGTTCCCACATTGAACTATTACTCTAATAATATGTTACCTCTCATTTCAACAATCTACGCTTCTTCGGAGACTCAATTCGGGTTAAATCTCAATCCTATGTGCAAGCCTGAAGATGTATCGTACACATTCATGCCCAACGTGTCCTACTTCGAGTTCATACCAGTGGATGGAGACAAGAACGATGTTGTTGACCTTGCTGATGTCAAACTTGGATGTTGTTATGAGGCTGTCGTCACAAATTTTTCAGGTGAGCTAAATAATAAAACATTATGAATATTAAAAACCATGAAATTAATTAATCCTTTTCTTTGTTGTTGTGGATGTGAATGTTTTTTCATGCTCTTTCTTGCTTCAGGCTTGTATAGAATAAGAGTTGGAGACATTCTAGTGGTGACTGGTTTCCATAACAAAGCACCTCAGTTTAGGTTTATAAGAAGAGACAACGTGGTTTTAAGCATTGACTTGGACAAAACTAACGAAGATGATCTGTTTAAGGCGGTGAATAACGCAAAACTCACTCTTGACTCATCACATCTCATGCTAATAGACTTCACTAGCTATGCTGATATCTCCACTATCCCGGGACACTACGTAGTTTATTGGGAAGTAAAGAACAAAAACGAAGACAAGAAGAGCAAAAAGCACATAGAGCTCAAAGAAGAGACATTCTCGGAGTGTTGTTTACTAATGGAGGATTCATTAGACAGTGTTTACAAGATTTGTCGGTTTAAGGAGGAATCTGTAGGACCATTGGAGATAAAAGTGGTGCGTCAAGGGACATTTGATTCTCTCATGGATTACTTCATCTCACAAGGTGCTTCTATTGGTCAATACAAGACTCCAAGGTGCATTAAATCTGGAAAAGCCTTAGAGGTATTAGAGGAAAATGTGGTAGCCACATTCTTCAGTACCTGATAGATAATAATGTTGCTAAGTTATCAATAAATATGCATGTGCATATGCTAGCTGCGTATTAGTTTTCTAAATTGTTGGAGTTTCTTTTTCTTTTTCTCTTTATTGGAAAAATCAATGTTAAAGTGTTTTTAGTCCATACAAAAACAATGTCGTTTTCGATAGAATTTCGTATGAATATTTATGAGCTTAAAGCCTCAATCAACAAGTTTGAGCCTAATTTTAACAAAAAAGTATAAGCCATAAAAGACCTCACATGATCCATTAATTTCTTTTTGATTGGCGTATGGCTAATATGATAGACAAAATTCCAATTCACTACATGCAAACACGTAAGTAGGATACCAGTTCCCATATTTTTTTTTGTCACAAAAACCAGTTCGCATGTTATTATCACGTTGTGTTCACGTACTTATTAAATTTAATTAGTTTGTCACAAAACGTAAGTAGTGATGAATTAGAGAGTCAAAACCACATGCATGCTGGTTTTGTTATTTAGCCCTTTAATTTTGTTGACATTATGAGAGAGTAATTGTTTGGCGCTTGCACGAAGTCACGAACTTCAACACCGTTCACCACCACCGCCACCGGCACCACCACTTTCCATTTTTCTCTTTATCACTAAAAGTCATCTTGACAAAAAATCAAAAAAATCAAATTATTAAAGAAGACAAAAATTTTTATTCGTTAATTTGTATAATTGAAGGCTGTAATTTTCTAGATCTTGCTACGGAAACAAATGTAGGTAAATATTAATGAGAGTATATTGCAGAGCAAAATAGCAAAATGCGAATAAGAGTGGTGGAGGTATCCAAAGAAACAGGTTTTCAAGATTTGACTTTTACAGTTTTACTAAAAGGTTTCTACATTTATAGCAAAATATAAAATGATTTTTCATTAAAAAAAAATTAGAATTTGCTTGTCAGGGAAATTCTAATAAAATGTTCCACCTTTTAAAAAATAAACATATAATTTTAAATAATTGTCTATCGATTATAAAAATTACATATTGATACATATGAAAAGATTTGGACTAAATATGGATATTTATCCAGATTCGGATCGAGAAATTCATATACCACACTTTAAGCATTCTTATGATATAATTTTGTTATTCCGACTATAGTAAATATTGTTTCTTATTTTGGTCAAACAGTAAATGCTAATAAAATACATCACATTATCGACAACGAAAACAAAATATAAAATAATAATTGTCATATTATCGACGTCATAAAAAATAATATAAAATGTCATATTTTTTTGAATAAAAGATATTTTAACCTATTTATACTTCTCCGTCCAGTCATCAAAGTCGTCTCATTGTCGTCGTCGTTATTTTTATTTCTCGCCGGGAAACGAAAAAACAGAAAAAGTTTGAATTTTTAACTTCGAAAAGCTATGGATCCAATTGAATCAGTGGAGTACAATGGCTTTGAAACTACCAATGGTAACTCTCACAACGACGACCATGGTTGGAAGAAAGTAGTGTACCCAAAACGTAACCGGAAGCAAAAACCGGCGGATCAAGCGGCGGCGACGAAGAATGGTGTCACCGGGAATCTAATTCCCAATGGTACTTTATCCAATGGAGGAGGCAACGTCTTCCGTTCTCTTGAGGAGCAAGCTGAAGGTCGTCATCTACAGATCCTCGCCGCGAAGAAAGCTTCCGATACGGCGGATGTGTCGGACGGGGGAAGATCTAAATGGCGATCTAACGGGTACGGCGACGAAGGGTATGATTTTGATGACAGCGACAGTGAAATCGCGGTGGGGAAGGAGAATTTGAAAGCGGAGGAAGTTAAGAAACCGAAGGTTAAGAAGGTGAAGAAGCCTAAGGTTACTTTAGCTGAAGCTGCTGCTAAGATTGATGTATCTAATCTCGCAGCTTTCCTCGTTGAAGCTTCGGTATGTGCATAGTTGTTAATGTCGATTTGATCTGTTTAGTTTTAGTCGAAATTGTGATCTTTTTGCTAAGTAAAAATTGAAACTTTGAATAGGAATCATATGCGAGTCAACCAGAGATTCAGCTAATGAAATTTGCTGATTACTTTGGGAGATCACTCTCTCAAGTATCATCAGCTCATTTTCCTTGGGTCAAAACGTTCAAGGAGTCTCCTTTATCTAAGTTGATCGATGTGAGCACTATCTCTCTGTTCATCTTTGTGATTCTGAATTTGAGTCAAAGGTTTAGCTTTCGTAATGGTGTAGCTATGGGAATGTGATTGTTTGACTTATATTTGAACAGATTCCACTTTCTCATATTCCTGAAGCAGTGTATAAGACATCAGCTGATTGGATTAACCAACGTCCCATTGAGGCACTTGGAGCCTTTGTATTGTGGGGCTTGGATTGTATTCTTGCTGACTTGGCTGTACAACAAGGAGGTGTCAAGGGTGGTAAGAAAGGAGCACAACAGGCTTCTTCGAAATCTCAGGTATTATGGTAGCTGAACGTTATAGTCTTGTTGGGCTGAACTACACCAATTAGATTGCCTAGGTTTTGTGGATGCATATGTCGATTTTTGGTCATACTACTACTCACTTTTCTTTTATCAGACTATTATTGTCAGTCTGGTTGAACTTGTTATCAATTACCATTGTGTTACTAGCTTTACCGTTTTTTGATTCTTTTGATGAATAGGTTGCGATATTTGTGGCGGTAGCAATGGTTTTGCGTAAGAAACCTGATGCTTTAACTAATATATTGCCAACTTTGAGGGAGAATCCCAAGTATCAGGGACAGGATAAGCTTCCAGTTACAGTTTGGATGATGGCTCAGGTGTGTGAAGGTCTATTCATAATAGTATAAACGAAGAACCAAAATGTATTGTTTTGATGATTGAGATGATTCTGAAATTTGCTTTCTCTTAACTGCCAACTATGCACAGGCCTCCCAAGGTGATATATCAGTAGGCTTGTACTCGTGGGCTCACAACTTGTTACCGGTGGTCAGTAGCAAGAGTTGCAATCCTCAGTCAAGGGATCTCATTCTTCAGTTGGTTGAGAGGTGAGTTAAGTTTTTCCTTTGATGTCCTGTTTTCTATGTGATGATTATCTAATCTTGGTTATTGTGTTTTTATTGCAGGATCTTGTCCAACCCGAAGGCCCGGACCATACTTGTAAATGGGGCTGTTAGGAAGGGAGAGCGATTGATTCCACCTCCTTCGTTTGAGATCTTGGTTCGACTTACATTCCCTGCATCTTCCGCAAGAGTGAAGGTAAAGAAACGTTGAGATTTGAATACAATATTTAAGTGAATGCGGATTGGTTTTGACCTCTAGAATGGTTTGACACGCAGGCTACAGAGAGGTTTGAGGCAATATATCCCTTGCTGAAGGAGGTGTCTCTTGCTGGTGCTCCTGGGAGTAAGGCAATGAAGCAAGTCACACAGCAAATATTCACTTTTGCTCTGAAAGCAGCCGGGGAAGGTATGACAAAACTTTCTCTAAATTTCTACCTACACATCCTCTAGAAGACAGTGCAATTAAAATTTGTAATGTCTTGGTACAGAAAATCCCTTATTAGCCAAGGAAGCGGCTGCAATCACTATCTGGGCTCTCACTCAAAATGTTGATTGCTGCAAGCATTGGGTAAGATTCACTCTTTCTTTTCCCACATAGGAGGAGGTTATTCGTGAGTGGATTTTTACTTATTGACGTTTCCGGTTTGTGGGTCAACAGGAGAATCTTTATACCGACAATTTGAAAGCCAGTGTTGCTGTTCTTAAAAAGCTCATTGGCGAGTGGAAGGAGCGTTCTGTCAAGCTGACTCCTGCTGAAACCCTCACTCTCAACCAAACAATGAAGAGCTTGAGGCAAAAGGTTTCAAAACTAATATTCTTTTATATCTCTCGGCCAATGATTCATTACTCATTACTCATCAACTGTTAAATACCCAACGATGTTTTACTAAACTACAGAACGAGGAAGCTCTTACTGAGGGAGGTAATGGTGTAAGCCAGTCCCTATACAAAGACGCAGACAAGTACTGCAAGGTGATCGCTGGGAAACTCTCCAGTGGTGGCTGCATCAAAAGTATAGCTACCACTGCTGCACTTCTAGCTGCTACTGGTTTTGCTGGTGCTGCTGCTCTGTCTGCCAACCCTGAGGCTATAGCTTACCTAAAGAACCTGGTGGAGTCATTGGACATCAACAAATTCACCGAGACAGTTATGACAGCATTGAAGAACTGAAGTGAATACATATGAGGGAGACGATAAGCAAGAGAAGAAAGTCTCTTTATCGTCGGTGTAGAGAAGTCCTCCGCCTTTTTTATGCTCTCTGATTACAAACCTGACCGGCATTAGGGGGAGGTTAGGAGGCTAATGAGTGAGAAAAGGAGGTTTCCGTCTTGTAATCATGTACTTTTGAGGAGTTTTTTTCAAAGCTCAAAAGTTGTTGTAGTTGAGAGAGTTGAGACTGTTTCTAATTTAAGATATTCTTTGTTTTTTTTTTCTTTTGAAAAATTAAGTTATATTTCCATTTGCTCTTATGTAAGCTCGTAGTCCATTTGTTCAATCCATATATACATAACACAACTCTTCCGAGATTGTATCTTCTGAAGAAATTTCACCAGTTGAGAGCAGTGCCCTCAAAGTATACCTGCTTAAAGCTTCTCATTAACCACAAAATTCTTCTTTTTGTGAAAAAAAATAGTTTTTTTTTTTATTGGGCAGAAAAAAACAAACTTTAGCCGAAACATCGAGTACCTTCGTCTCAGTTTATCAGAGAAAAGGTTAGAACTTTTGAAGAATCAGATAGCTTCTTCACAGAAGGAACGTTCGAATTGATTCGCTTCTTAATGTCACTCTCTACAATAGCTTCTGGTATCGGCGTTCTCGAGCTTCCTTGTTTGCGTCTGTTACCAATCTCAAGCACCCAAATCCAGTTTCTCACTGTTGAAGCTAGAAAACAATCTAGAAGAATAAGACGCGAGCGCTCCTTCAGCCCTTTTCCAGTACTTATTCAATCGAACCGTCGTCTTCGTCATGGTTTCTCAGAGCTCAATTCGAGTTTTGATCGTTCCAACAGTGGAGAAACTGGTTCCGATACCACTGTAAGTCTCTCTAATGAGCTCGGATTTCTCAGATTGTGTTATATCAGGAAAATAACATTGATTATAGGTTAAAGGTTAATGCTTTGTGTATTCTGATTACTATACTGAACGATGATGATATTGTTTGTTGGTGTATAAGCTTAGCTTAAAGATGGTGAAGAAGTGAGGAGTGAAAGCTCTTCAGGTGTTGGTGATAGCTATGTGGGCTTGTTTGTGGGAATGCTCGGTTTGGACAACGATCCTCTTGATAGAGAGCAGGCGATAGAGACGCTATGGAAGTACTCTTTGGGTGGAAAGAAATGTATTGATGCGATAATGCAGTTTCATGGTTGTTTGAATCTAATTGTCAATCTTCTCAAGTCTGAGTCCAGCTCCGCCTGTGAAGCTGCTGCTGGGCTTATACGGTCTATAGCTTCTGTGAATCTGTACAGAGAATCCGTTGCTGAGAGTGGAGCGTTGGAAGAGATAACCGCTCTACTGAGCCGACCTTCGCTAGCTACAGTGGTATGAAGGATTATGATTCCAAAGTAGTATACTTTTGCTTGTTGGATTTGAATTGTGATGTATGATTATTCGATGTTTTGTTTTTTTCAGGTGAAAGAACAATGCATATGTGCTCTGTGGAATCTGACTGTGGATGAAGAAATTAGGGAGAAGGTTGCTGACTTTGATATCCTTAGGCTACTCATTAGTTTCCTTGAAGATGATGATGTAAACGTAAAGGAAGCAGCTGGTGGCGTCTTGGCCAATCTAGCCCTTAGCCGCTCGACTCACAAGATTCTGGTTGAAGTAGGAGTCATACCAAAACTGGTAAGACCTTGCTTTTCACCTTATAGAATTTAACAATATATTAGATATGTTAGATTGAAATGATTGCTAATAGTCAAGGGTGAGAATTGAAATTACTGAAAGGATGTGAAATTGGCTGAGAATCACTTAGGCTTTAGGACAATGATATTATATATGGAAAACCGTAGAATTGTTGGTCATGCTTCAGCTTGCTTATTACCTTCCCAATTGGAATCCAGGCAAAATTGTTGAAAGCCGATAATACAGAAAACAAAGGGTCTAAAGTTATTAGAAAAGAAGCAAGAAATGTGCTTTTGGAGCTAGCCAAAGACGAATACTACAGAATTCTCGTCATTGAGGAGGGAGTTGTACCCATTCCCATAATTGGTGCAGACGCTTATAAGTCCTTCAGACCGGATTTGTATTCTTGGCCTAGTTTACCAGATGGTATAAATATTGAGCAGACAGCAAAAGCTCCTTCAAGATTTGGTGCCTCTGAGCTGCTCCTTGGTTTAAATGTTGACAAGAATGTTGACGACGTAGATGAAGCCAAAATGAAAGCAATAGTTGGGAGGACAAATCAGCAGTTCCTTGCCCGTATTGGAGCAATTGAATTTGAGAAGGAAATTAAGTCCGAAGGGCCAGGGAAATCTCAGCAGCTTACCCTTCTTCCTTGTGTAGATGGTGTGGCTCGATTAGTCTTGATTCTTGGATTGGCAGATGAATTGGCAGCTACAAGAGCTGCAGAGTCAATTGCTGATGCATCTATCAACGAGGATATGCGGGTTTCTTTCATGGAAGCCGGAGCTGTAAAGCCTTTGGTTCAGCTTTTAGCCAACAACAACAAAGAGACTGTTAAATTACCCGTCATCCGTGCCTTGAAAAATTTATCACTTAGGTGTTTATCTTTGAGCATTCTTTACATTTTTACTAAGCAGTTTCTCCTCAGAGGTTGAGATTATTTATACTTGTAATGCAGCCGCACTGTTTGCCAGAGGATTGAAGCTGAAGGTGCAGTATGGTTTCTTATTAATCTTCTGAAGCAGCCAGAGATCTCACTAAACGTTACAGAACACGTATGACTTCATTTTCTTCTTCCTTTGTTCTTTGATATCTTTGTCTAGGCTATTATGGAATAACTGGACGTGAAATGGTATTTTGTGAACTATGTTATGCAGGTTCTGGATATAATTGCTCATATCTTAGATCCTAGCAAGGAAATGGAATCCAAGGTGTGTTTATTTTCCAAGGTTGATTATTATACATTAAATCTGCTTTCATTTGGCTTATGCTATTTCTCTACATGCTACAGTTTTATGAAGGACCGGTGAACGGATCAAAAGCAGACTCCAGGTCAGTCTTCTTCTCGATCTTCCTATCTTCAGCTCATTCATTCTTTTTGTTTTTTTAGAAGTATTAATTACTCAAAACATCGGATGGGAATGAACAGAAAGGAAGTTCTGGACGCTGCTGTTTTTTCTCGGCTCGTCCAGATTGCGAAAACAGCCTCTCCGAACCTGCTAAGAAACGCAATCTCTGTCATCGAGTTTGGTATAATCAGTAATCCAAACATGGACACGATCATCTCCAAGGATATCACAACTGTTCTTGATCTTGCTCTCCGGCAGAAAGTCCTGGAAGGTACAAAACTTATCTTTTGATATAACTCTGTTTGAATTTTATAACAGCATACAATACTTTTTATGGAAATGCAGAACCTGAGAATGAAGCTGAGGAGTTAGAGAAACATCTGCTTAAGCTAGAAGAAGCTGGTTTGACGATTTCCGCTGCTTCAAGGCTACTGACAAAACTTCTTGACTCCGAGTCCTTTCGCCAAACAATAGATACCGCGGTCTTCATAGAATTAGTAAGGAAGATCCTAAGATCAAGCCTCCCTCTACACTACAAAGACTGGGTTGCCGCTTGTCTTGTCAAACTCACCGCTCTCTCCTCTCCCTCTCAATCCCTCAACAATCCGATCAATCTTGAGGTAACTCTGTACAAAACGATCCCGAGCCTCGTGGAACAAATGAGCTTTTCCTCATCACCAGAAACGAAAGAAGCAGCGGTTTTAGAACTGAACAAGATAGTCTCCGAGGGAGTTCCAGAATCTATCCAAACACTTGCTTCACAAGGAGGTATCGAACCGCTGGTTAAGCTTCTTGAAGAAAGGAACGAGCGGTGCGTTGAAGCGAGTTTGTCAGTATTGTACAACTTAACCATGGACAGTGAGAACCACACAGCCATCATAAGAGCAGGAGCTGTACCAGTATTGAGACGTATCGTTATGTCTCAACGACCACAATGGGAGAAAGCTCTTCGGTTACTCAGAAATTTACCCGTTTAAGACATTTTTACAGATTATTGTCATGTAAAATTTTGGAATCAATTAGAATAATATAATGTATGATTTGTCATGTGAGACGAATATACGAAAAGTTAATTACATTAAGATAATCGGATTACGTAGCACGTATATTACTATTACCATATTCTAGAGATTACACATGATCAATCAAATATTTAATCTTTGAAATGTTACGCAAGCAAAAATGAATTTAAAATCTGAAAATACAATCCAACGGCTGAGATTTTCTTACTGTGTCAGTGAAAACGAGAGAAACGTTCTAGTTCACTCACTTGGTTACACGTGTCTTGGGATCGTTTAGCTTTTAAGCAAGCTTCTCTTTTGCGTAATTTATTTAAGAGCTGCTTGCTTTTATCATCATCACTCTCTCTGCGTCCAAATTTTGATCTTTGTTCTTCTCAAAGCGAATATGGTTTTCAAGGTTTCTACCGTATCCACATCTCCTATTGATGGCCAGAAACCAGGAACTTCTGGTCTTCGTAAGAAGGTTCGTTGATCGATCCTTGTCTTCTGAATCAAACGAAATCGAATTGTTGCATCTGGATCAGATCTGTTTAGATTTTCTTGAGTGTGATTTTGAAGTGAGATTGACCATCTGATTAGATTTGATCTATGCATTAATCTATATTGATTAGTGAATGATGACAAATTTTAAATTTCGTTTTCGTTATTTTATTTGGATCAAGTTCGAGATCACGTTTATTATATTTGATTTGAGTATATGTTTGGGACGCTTCTATGTGGTGAATGTTGATTTGATAGAGCTTGAAATTACGTTTTTTGAGTTGGTGTAGCGAAATGGAGACTATATGGATTGAATTTGTGTATAATTGAAACTAGGGAAGAGCCTAGTTGTTATTGTCAGATCTTCGTTTAACGTATATACGATCTGCAATGACGTTTATTGAGACTCACTGATCAGATCTGTTTCAGATATTTTGATAAAAGAAATTTGGGTTGATCATTTTATCCAATCAATCGAGTGTCGATTGTTTGTTCTACTCTCTGCAGATATCAAACTAGCATCTTTTTGTATCTCTGATTAGTATTTTTTTTTTTTTTTCTAACTGTGTAGGTGAAAG
>Ga0041059_1001984_pt1 | contig 15738 bp, 13 predicted proteins | sample AraColnosormetaG_FD_56232 | JGI IMG/M metagenome (GOLD analysis project Ga0041059, IMG submission 56232) | Arabidopsis roots microbial communities from North Carolina, USA - Col MF nosort | ecosystem: Host-associated > Plants > Roots > Unclassified | place: USA: North Carolina | collected...
ATATATATATATATATATATATATATATATATATATATGTATCTATTTAAAATTAATTTTATAGTTTTAACATCTTTAAAACGAATAATGTTGAACTACTTATTATTATAATAAACTTGAAGAAACTTAATTTTATTGATAATAAGCTACAAAAGATAAATTTAGTGAAATTCATAGGGTCTTCTTTTTTCTCAAAAGAGACAATGGTATTGTGAAAACATGATTTCGTAATCTCTTTCGTAAGCAGCATTACAACTAGTAGTAGATTTATTGGGGCTTAAAAAGCCATAAAGAAAACTTATTGATAGGGCATTAGAAAGATGAAGAAATAAACAAAGGAGCATTATGTGTACTTCAGATGACAGTGCCGGTTGGGATTAAGGCGTCTTTGATAACCGTTACAATTCCGCTCTTTATGAAATATCCATCAGTCTCTCTCGCTGCCTCTTGCACGTTGTCGCTGTTTATGATCTGTGCCAAGGTCCACAACAAACACATTTTAAGAGCAGAGCAAGTATGAACAAAGCTAAACATCCTGTGTGTGTTCCAAATATAAACACTAACCTTGACATTGTCACCGATACGTGCGTTTTTGTCGATGATGGCCCTTTTGATGTGCGAGTTTTTCCCAATACCTATGGGTACACTTCCTTTCGCGCTTAAGAGGCTCTTTTCCGTAGCAGTCTAGGCAAACAATCATCAAAGAAGACCACCATCATCAAAAGGTTGACATTACTTAGCAAGAAGATTGATTGCAAGACAGATTTTTACCTCGTAATAATCAGCTCCCATTAATAACGAATCTTCAATAATAGCACCTTCTGATATGCAGGAACGGAGTCCAACCACAGAGTGATGAATTTTGCAGTTCTGTGCCCAAAATTCATAAGACATTGGTGAATTCGTATGTCCGTAAAGCATATATCGAACAGAAGCGATTTGATTGTACCTTGATAACACAGCCCTCTCCGATGACACTGTCAGTAACATCAGCATCAAGCATCTTAGACGGTGGTAAATAACGCGGCTGTGTGTAGATCGGAGCAGAACGGTCATAGAAACTGCATCAAGAATTCAGATAAGTTAAGTAATCATTCAGATACAATAGAGAGTGTAGTAATGCGGTTACTGTACCTAAAATCAGGAACTGGTTTCTTGGTGATTCCAAGATTAGCGTTATAAAATGCCTCTATAGTACCAATGTCTTCCCAGTAACCATCATATAGGTAAGCTTGCACCTGCAGTGCCCATGATCAAAGTTAGCAGGTTTTGCCTTCTGCATAGCATAATCAGCTACAAGAAGCTGTTGAATCCGAAAGCAAACCATAGAGTAACAGAGACTTGCTTGAGCATCAGAATACAAACTAGATGTTGTAAACATGAATATAAACACTCACCCTCAGTCCAAGGGAAGTGGCACCGGGAATGACTTCACTTCCAAAGTCATTAGCTCCAGGAAACTGATTCCGTAGTAAGTCTAGCATTACATCTCTGCTTACAACATAAATACCCATACTAGCAATGAAAGGCATCTCCTTGGCTCTCTGATCATCAAGACCTAGAATTGTTGTGTCAACCTAGGAGCAAAGAAATCGAGATTTTTTAATTTACAAGGCCGCATGATGAAGCAGAGAAGTAGCGTAAAGTTTATAGTACCTTCATGGCCTTTAGGTGCTCCCCTTTTGGTTTTTCAGCAAATTCAATAATACGTCCTTCCTCATCAATCTTCATCAGCCCAAAAGCAGTGGCTCGTTGCTCGTCCATTGGTAATGCAGCTACTGTGATATCAGCATCAGTCTCCCTATGTGCTTGAATAAACTTCTCATAGTCCATTCTATACAAATGATCCCCAGCAAGAATGAGATACTCCAAGACATTATGCTCCTCGAACAACCACAAGTATTGCCTGACGGCATCAGCTGTCCCCTGGAACCAGTTGGGGTTTTCAGGACTCTGTTGAGCAGCGAGAACTTCAACGAATCCTTCATTCTTATAACCTCCCATGTTACTAGCATAAGCTCGTGAAAGATGACGATTCAAAGACGCGGAATTGAACTGAGTAAGAACATAGATCTTGGATATGTTGCTATTCAAACAGTTGCTCACAGGAATATCAATAAGCCTATAGTTAGCACCAAGAGGCACAGCTGGTTTCGCTCTCTTCTTCGTAAGTGGATAAAGACGAGTTCCAGCTCCACCTCCTAAGATTATCCCCAAAACACTCTGCAAATTGACAACAATTAACAGTTCCAATTTGATCTCAACTACATTCCTCAAAGCTTAAACAACAAAGATAAGAAGAAGAAGATAGATGATGCTTACGCTGCTAGCATCAGGATCGAGACAAGTTTGAGAGTTTTGAGAATCTGAGACGGCTTTGGGAGAGACGATGATCGGATTCCTGCGAACAACAGATTTACAAAGACGGGAGACGGTGGATTTGAGTGAAATCTTGTCGTCGGATGAAGTAACAGAGGAGGAGAAAGAAAGAGTCCTCGTGGGAACCGCCTCCGTGGCTTTTCCGGTGGAATTGGAAGTCGAAGCAGGAGGTACCTTGAGAACTCCAATTGCAGATACAGACGCCATTGTAGTATTCGATCAAAGGAAGGCAAAATTGAGAGTTTTGGAGTGAGAGTTTTGTGGTTGTCTTGTGATTGTGGAAAAGCGAAAAAGATCTCTTTTTTATTTTCTTTCTTAATATGTGATGGGTTCTCGGGAACCGTTAGTTTTTTTCAGTTGAAATTACGTTAACACCCCTTTGAGTACGTTACGTTTACCGTTGCGGAGCAAGAGTAATGGGGGTGTTTTCGGAAATCTAGTGGTAATATTTTAATATTAAATTAGTAATATTTCACAGTATTCAAAATGCTGATTATTCTGGAGGAGTCAGAACATTATTGCACAATGACAAGTCAAGATATCATATTCAAAATTCCAAAGATTACGATTATACCTAAACTAAAATCCGAATAGTGAGTGAGAAGATTCTGGGCCAAGATTGGGTCGGGTCATTTGAACAGTGTGCAAAATCTTTCGAATAGTGAGTGATTTTGCTGTGCTCATACAAATATTTACTAGGAAATGCATAAAGATTAAAAGAGCATGTTGAGATAGCAGTAAATTGATTTGGTGGCCTCAGAGCTTTATTCATATGACTAAATAGTAAACATAGTGCTTCTTTAGTTCTTTACAATAAAAAAAAAAACATTGGTCATCATGCTCTCTCTATCAATCTTCCTCTGTAAAACTCATTTCACATGATTTTGCAATTGGGTTCGTGATTGTAAACGGGTTCCCCTATATCATTGTAGGGATGTGCCGGATGGCACGGGTATGGAAACGAGGAAGGTACACCGTCTCCCTGGGGAAAGGTGGAAGGCACACCGTATCCTTGATGAGGAAAGGAGGAAGGTACACCGTATCCCTGCAGAGGCCATGGATAACACGGCACAGGTTTTGGCTCCGGAGGTTCCTTGTCATCTGGCCCTTTCTTATCGCCACCTTTTTGGTCACCGCCTTTTCCCTCTGCACCCTTTCCGTCCCCTCCTTTCTTCTCGTCTTCTTTCTTTGGTGGTTCAACTTTGGTCACGCTCACAAGCTCTGCGAACGCTACCTTCTTTCTGAGTATTTGGATAAGAGGGATCATATCAACTTCAACGCCGGTTACCTCTATCTGGTTCCTGTGATCGCCTTTTATTTCCACGGCTGACACGCCTATAAAACCATTAGATCCAACAGAGTTTGGTAATCTTTTTTGTGGAAAGGTCTTCTTACCTTTAAACTGAACTGCTTTTGTCATTGCTTTTGCTCGGGTTTTGTCATCGGTCATAGTCACTCTTATCAAGATCTTTTGCTAAAAAAATGATATGTTGTAACGTCAATCAAAGAAGCCATAAAAACACATACATAAACCATATAATACTTACCTTCATCTTCTAGTTTTGCTTGAGAAATCGCTTTGAATGTTTTGGCTTAGATTTCTTGTTTGGTAGAATACAAAGTCTGAAGAAATTTGTTTTCTTTTGTTTCTTTTCTTCTCATCAATTAGTCATTGTCGATAGTTGTGATTTCGTTTTCAGTTTGTTATAAAGAAAAGCTAATAAAACCATAACTCTTCTTTCTTTAAAGCTAGTTGCTAATTCCTACAGTCTTATTCACAATTCTTTGTTTAAAGTATTTAAAATAAAAATAAAAAATTACTTTGTTAAAAGCATTTTTTTGTGTGGTTTTTGGTCAACGTCAGAAAAATAATACAGTACTTTACAAATAAATAATAAATAATAAAAGAAAATACAGTAAACAATTATTGGATATTTAGATGATTGACTTGCATTGCGTAAGCTAAGAGTTATGCAAGACAAAAAAAAAAAAATTTATAATCGAAGATACCAAACTAAAGTCCTGACTAAGACTAATCCTTATGTTATATAATACGTGGAATGTTGGAAACTTAGCACTTAAAACATTTACAACGACAAATTAGACAAACCTTTAACCCTTTAGCCAGTGAGCTAAGGGTGTTTTCACATATTTATTTAATTTATTAACTAATTTTGTATACTAGCTATCTTCTTCTTTCATTTGGGTCTAAATTTTGTAAACTCTCTGTCATTAATTTAATAAATTTCCAACTATATCTGCTCAGCTGGACTGAAATTTCATTGATTTGATGATATTGGGCCAAGCTGGACTGAGATGTCTGTGAGAAATTTGAGTCTAACTTTGATGTCGATGTCTTGAAAAACCAGTATATGATTTTTTGAAGAAAACTTTAATGTGATTATAAGAGTCTTCACTGATTAGATGGTTTGCTTGGGATGAAGACTTTAGATAAATATTTGTGGCATACAAGAGTTTAGACAGACCCGTTGTTCATGCGTTTTCTCTTCATCAAAATTCGAAAGTGCAAGTGCTCTTTCATTGGCTGACCTTAACATGTAGAGCATGAAAAGAATAAAAAGAACTGCTTCTCTTAATGTATTATAATGGGCAAGATTCATGACAGAGATAGTATATAAAATAATTGTACCTCTTTTCATCTTTCTTTGATCAGCTTCTTAGACCATCCTCATTGCACAAAAAAATACAGTGTTTTTAAATTTTTTTTTTAAATAAAAAATAAAATAAAATGTTATTTAGTGCTTTTAGGAGGAAGATCCAGTGTCTTTCATGTCTCTGCAAAGACATTTTCTTACTTTTACAAACATCACACATGACTAATAAATGATTCAAATTAAAATAATGTTAATTTTTATAATAAACTATAGTAAAGATATCTCTAAAAAGGTCACCAATGAAAATGCTCTAATAGACACTGCTATGGAGGATGATAATGTGATCATGGGAGATCTATTCACAGATTTTGCATTTGATTTGAAATCTCACAAAAGCAAAAACCCTTCTTCTCTTACTAAGACATGAGAGGAGAGAAATCAATCTACATGTATATAGTTTTAGCTTGATATGAACAAGACAACAAAAAAAATAAAAAAAAGTTGGAAACAGTATGAATACTACACAGATATATCCCTCTGTAATTGAAATAAAGAACCATCCAAAAATTAGAGTTAAAATCGTAGATTTCGAACATGAAATGTATGCTCTCAAATACGGCAACACAGACCACAAAATCATGAAAGTGATGCTCGAGCAAATTATTGTCATGTACGAAATCTACAATTTCAACTGTAATTCACGGTTCTTTGTTTATGGGTTAGATCCAACAGGTTTTACACCAAATACGGGTTCCACCACTACGAGCCTAATGTTTTTTTTTTGTTTTCTTTTTATATCTACGAACCACGAAATCTTTTTTCTTTTCTTGAACGTGCCATTTTGTTGTCTGTAACTGCGATGGCTTAGTGTTGTGCGTTACCAAAGACAACACAAGCCTTATGTTTTCTTTGGTAACACAACAATAAGTCATCGTAGTGAAAGACTAACGGTGACAACTTTGGATCATTTTCGCTTGAGCCCTAGAATTATAAGAATTTGATTTTCTCTTGAACAACCCTAAAAAAATTCTAAGCTTTCTTACTCTTCTCTTCTCTTCTATTCTCTCCGTATATAAATATATAGCTAAGTTAGGGTTTTATGTGTCACCGGCTCACCGCTTTCAAAGCTATTTCCATTTCCGATTTATTATATGATGCTGTTAATATTCGAGTTGATTTGGAATTTAATGTATTATCACAAAGATCTATTTTATTTTGGTAAATTAAGGAAAATATCGCTGCAGATTCGAATATATTTGGAATAGAATATTATCACAAAGATCTATTTTAGTAGATAATATCTTAATTCCTTTCTTGTCGTTCAGTTTTTGGCCGATTCAAGTCAATCGGTGTTTTCTAGCTAGACATCATATGATAAGAACACACATGATGATAGTTTCAGCTTAATATGAACAAGAGTAAAAGACACTGATAATCTCAAAACAAAGGTAAAATTAAAGATAGGATGCATACTCATTTTAGAGGTAATTAATAACATTTTAGATTCTTTTAAATCTCTATTTTCTCTCTCTAATTGGATGTTTAGATTTAATCACTATTGTTACATTTTCGATCGAGATCTTTAATATTCCATGAGATTAGTGGTAAGTCTTTTAGTATAATCATGGATTAGGGTAGTAGACTAGGAGTCTAGGGTGATGATTTACATGCTGTTGTTGATGATAGATTCACCTTCATATTTTTAATCCTAATCTCATTTCCGATCAAAATGTCTCTCATGGCTGGCTTCATCTTAAGAGAGGAGAGAAGGAGATGGATGCTGAAACCGTGGAGGTTTTGAGAAGCTCTAAATAAAGAAAATATTTATTGGATGTTACACATATTTTGAACTGCATAAAGCCATTTTTATCGATTTTGCCACTATTAATTAAGATGTCAAATATAGATTCCTTCTTTATCGGTGTTCCATCAAATAATCTCTCAGTTTTTCTTTCTCTCTCTCTTTCTCTTGCCAAAACTCAAAAAACCAATTCCCCATTGAATCAAACGAACTCAAACTTTTGTCAGTTTATTACTAAACATATAGGAAAAGTTGAACTATCTTGCCTAATCCATTTTTTACAATAGAGGAAGATCAACATTTTGGCAAAATTCTTATGCAAAAAAATAAGAACAAAGTGTTTGTCATTCTTTTAGTTGATTAGTTTTTTTTTAACTTTGAACCCATTGAGGTTTGTAATAAAGATGTTGTCATTTCGAATGCCGTCTATCGGAAGCCAACCTACGGCATTTGCTGCAAAAATAACGGACAATCCAAAGACCGTGGCACAACTCAAGTCGGCTGCATCGCCTTCACCTCATAGTACCGTGACGTGCGGTTACCAAGCTCATGTGGCAGGGTTCTTTCGAAACGTCACCGTTTTATGGTCCAAGAATCTCATGAATCATTCCCTCACCGTAATGGTGTCGAGTTTAGACAATGACATGAATTATTGTTGTAAGATTGATCTCGTGAAGCCATGGCAGTTTTGGAGCAAAAGAGGGTCAAAGTCATTCGACGTAGAGGGAAACTTTGTGGAGGTCTTTTGGGATCTTCGATCAGCAAAATTGGCTGGAAACGGTAGCCCCGAACCCGTGTCAGACTATTACGTGGCAGTAGTTTCTGATGAAGAGGTTGTTTTATTGTTGGGAGATTTAAAGCAAAAGGCTTATAAGCGGACCAAGTCAAGACCGGCATTGGTGGAAGGGTTCATATACTTTAAAAAAGAAAGCATATTTGGGAAGAAAACGTTTTCGACTCGGGCAAGGTTTGACGAACAAAGAAAGGAACATGAAGTGGTGGTGGAGAGCTCTAATGGAGCAGCGGAGCCAGAGATGTGGATAAGCGTTGATGGGATCGTGGTTGTGAACGTGAAGAATCTACAATGGAAATTTAGGGGAAACCAAATGGTGATGGTGGATAGAACACCGGTAATGGTCTACTATGATGTTCATGATTGGTTGTTTGCAAGTTCGGAGACTGCAGCGAGTTCAGGGTTGTTTTTGTTTAAGCCTGTTCCGGTTGGAGCGATGGTAGATGAGAGCTTTAGCGATGCGGAGGAAGGAGATAGCGGAGGAGGGAGTAGTCCTTTGAGTCGTTATAATTCAGCATCAAGTGGTTTTGGACCATTGCATGACTTTTGTTTGTTTCTTTATGCTTGGAAACTTGAATGAAGACTATTAATATCATAGTGTGTGTGTTTTTATTTAAATCTCTTTTGGTGATTAAGTTGGAATAGAATTAGAAATTAACAATTTAGTCTACCTTAGTTTGGTCCCAAATACCAACTAAACGATTGCTCAAGAGTTAGGACAATCAGATATTTGCAAACAAAAAGTTTGTATTAGTTTAACCATACTTTTTGTTAATCGAATAACCATAAGAAAATTTGGTAAGTTTCTTATGGATATGAGTTAGTTTTCTTTAGCTAGGCCATTATATATATAAGTCTATTTATTTACAAATTCAATTAAAAACAATTAGCTTATTTAGTTATCAATTAAAGCTGTTTTTTATTTTAAAAAATTAGCCTATTAAGGTTTTGACTTTTTAAAAAAAATACATGAAGCAAAAAAAGAATGAAAAGTCTTTAAAAAATGAAATACTTGACACTAGCATTGTGACTATCTAGTGTACATAGTTTCAAATTAAAAGTTTTCAACTCAAATTAATGTACTAATATTTTGTCAAATTGAATAATATAAGTAAGAGTGGACACCGACCTGCGCGTGTCAGTGTTACAGATACACAAATATCTTTTTTTGTGTAGACGTTTCCAATTTGCCAGATATTATATTTGATCTTTCTCTTTCTTTTCACCTACAAAAATAATATCTCCTTTTTTAGGCAAGATATTTTGTTCATTCATGTGCGTCTCTCAAATTAAGATATTTTGGTTTTTTGTAAAGTCAAAGCAAAGACTATTGTTGTGATTGGGCTTTTAAGCCTTAAAGCATCTAAAAGAAGACGCTTTTGAGAATCCAGAATCGGAAAAGTTCCACTTGTGCCTTGTAGATCGCGAGTACGGCTCTTTGTCTACACGCGAGCGCGTGACTTCATACTCATAAAAATATCTTTAGGGTCCTTAGAAAATGGGTTCTTTTGAACTTTTTACCCAATGTTTCTAGAATTATCAGCTTATGTCACATGCCTCTGCCTACATGTCCCTTTGCAGACACAACCCACCCATTGTCTATCCATCTGTTTCTCCTTTTACCCTTCTTCACACGCAGCTAAAGAAGAAATTTGTGGAATCATCGCTTATTCGTTTCAAAAGTCATTCATTTTTGGTGTCTCTGCTTCAGAAGATACTTGACGATCTCTCCTACGTGAGCTCTTTAAAACCCTTGTCTTGTTATTTTAGTGAGGGTTGCTTTGATTCTCAATCCTTTTTGACTGATCTTGAAATGGATCTTCTTTCACTTCTCTCGGATTTGTAATAAGAAATCTATAATTTTTTAGCTCACTTCTCTGATTGGTACATGTTGATCTGAAATTTGAAGTCTTTCTGCGATGTTAATTGGTTTCTCTGATGTCTCTTTTGATTGGTCTTTGATTTAGAACAGTCTCATCCATAGGAAGTTACAATCTTTGAGGAAGAGATGTTTAAAAAGATTGGACTTTTATCTAATTCTGGACTTGCTTTCGATACCAAGTTTCAAGCTTTTGTTAGTTGTTTAATGTATTGTGGTAAGTTTTTTTCCTTCTAAGATTATGATATAAGGGACTAACCAAAATGGTTTGATTCTTTGTTAGTGAAAGGAGCTTGCTTTCTTCAGTGTGACGGTTGAGATTGGTTGAAAGATGGGTTATATGTGTGATTTCTGTGGTGAACAAAGATCAATGGTGTATTGTCGATCTGATGCAGCGTGTTTGTGTCTTTCGTGTGACCGTAATGTTCATTCTGCTAATGCTCTATCGAAACGTCATTCGCGGACTTTGGTATGTGAGAGGTGTAATGCACAGCCAGCTTCTGTCCGGTGTAGTGATGAGAGGGTTTCTCTATGTCAAAACTGTGATTGGTCAGGCCATGACGGCAAGAATTCTACTACTACTTCACATCATAAAAGGCAAACCATCAATTGTTATTCTGGTTGTCCCTCGAGTGCCGAATTATCCTCGATATGGTCTTTCTGTATGGATTTGAATATCTCTTCTGCTGAAGAATCCGCTTGTGAGCAAGGAATGGGTTTGATGACTATAGATGAAGATGGCACAGGAGAAAAATCTGGTGTCCAAAAAATTAATGTAGAACAGCCTGAAACCAGTTCGGCTGCACAAGGTATGGATCACTCTAGTGTTCCAGAAAATTCATCAATGGCTAAGGTATTTTAACATGATTTTCTTCATATTGTGGTAAGATCTTGAAAGCAACTAGCGTCTAAATGTTTCTTATTATTGTACTGGTTGTAGGAGCTTGGAGTATGTGAGGATGACTTCAATGGAAATCTCATTTCAGATGAAGTAGACTTGGCTCTTGAGAACTATGAAGAACTCTTTGGTTCAGCCTTCAACTCATCAAGATATCTCTTCGAGCACGGTGGAATTGGAAGTCTTTTCGAGAAAGATGAAGCTCATGAGGTTTTGTCAACCTTCTTCTTCTATCTGAGACTAGTATCACTAAAGTTAAGGATGATTTTTTTCTGTGATCCTTATGCTCTTTTGTGTGTTTTCTCAATTCAGGGCTCAATGCAGCAGCCAGCATTAAGCAATAATGCATCTGCAGATTCGTTCATGACTTGTAGAACCGAGCCAATAATTTGCTATTCATCAAAGCCAGCACATTCGAATATCTCCTTCTCTGGCATCACTGGAGAAAGTAATGCTGGAGATTTCCAAGATTGTGGGGCGTCATCGATGAAGCAGCTTTCAAGGGAGCCACAACCATGGTGCCATCCAACAGCACAGGACATTATTGCTTCCTCACATGCAACAACACGTAATAACGCTGTTATGCGTTACAAGGAAAAGAAGAAGGCTCGCAAGTAAGTATAAACGCACACAGAAAGGAATTTAATTCATCATTGAAAGTTGTTATAGCTAATATTTAACATATTTTGTATAAATAGGTTTGACAAGCGAGTAAGGTATGTCTCTAGGAAAGAAAGGGCTGATGTGAGACGGCGTGTGAAAGGACGGTTTGTCAAGTCCGGTGAAGCTTATGATTACGACCCGATGAGCCCAACAAGAAGCTACTGAGGATAAAACCTCAAAACAATGAAAGATCACAAAGTGGAGATATAAGACAGAGATGCAACTAATTGGCAGCGATGGATCTGGAAGCCATTATTGGTTGAAAAGGAACACGAGTTCTCCGCCTCAAAAGCGTCATACTTGCTTAGAAAGGCGCATGCTTCTGCAGTTCTGCCTCATTTTTTGCATAAAGTTTGTTATCTTCTTCTGTCATTTGGCATCATGACTTGACTGTGAAACTAGAAACTCTTCTACAGATTCAGGTTCATGATCCTTAAATTTTGTCCTATTATAATTTGTGTAGCCAAGGCAAAACAACGAATGTATATTTTTTTTACGTCATATAAATAATAACCATGTAGAAGTTTGGAGTATCATCACTTCTATATTTACGGTATTGGTTAATGATACTAACAAGTGTATTTTCTAAAAGCGTAACCACAAGAATCACAACCTTTCAGGATCCTTTTGCACTATCAAAAAACTGAATTCATTCATATTGATCAGACAAAATTTGCATGATACAAAGGCAAAATTAAAGTTTGCTCGTTTAACTACTAGTTTAAACTCTTCAGTCTTCATAACTTTCATCTCCTGACAAACCGGCAAAATCATCTCCCTCGCTTGTTTCCTGCGGACAATTCAATTTTAAGTTTCAGATCAAAGAGTATAAATCAGTATGCAAGCTATGTGATTCCAGATTTGTGGATAAGAATGAAGAGATACCTGTTTCTTGTCCCAGTCCTTCAGTTTTGGGTTTGCTAACATGTAATTATCTCGTAGAGGAGCCCAAACAGGAGCTTCGTCTTCAGATTTGTGAGCCTGCACCATCCAACAGAATATCACTAGTTAACTAACCAACAATACTTTAGACTTATAACTAACGGCTCTCGCTACTGAAGGTGATCCTTTCTCTATAGAAGCCAGCTCAAGACAGAATACTAACTTGCTTCTATGTTCATCCAAAGTTGAAGGCTTTAAGAACATTCAAAATTGTTACTAGTAATTTACTAAGAATACTTCTGATTTATAACTAACATCTATCACTCACTCATGAGGTGATTCTTTTCGTGACTCTCTATAGGAGCTAGATCAAGACAGAATACTAACTTGTTTCTACGTGCATCAAACGGCTAAGGAATAAACTCTCAAGATAAATCATAATGAAAGAGAGAGAGTAAGAGATATGGAGACTATGCCAAACCTTGGTGTCTGTTTTTGTTTTCCCTAACTCAGACAAGAATGCTTCTTTTCTTCGCTTCTTCAGCACTGATGGATGTTCCAATAGGATAAAAAACGAGAATTAGAAGATAAGAACAAGACAGTGGATTCATGCCAACGATCAATTTCTAAGCCTACCTTTAGCGTCTTTAGACCTTGAAGGATTCAAACCCTTCTGAGCATGTTGAGCCTTGTTGACCTATTTGAAAAACATAAACTAAGAATCATACGAATCACTACCGGAGAATAAAAACCTCAAAAATAGACATAGAAACAAACTTACAGCATTGAAAAGCTTGACCACTGTGATACCACAAGTTCATGGAGAGGAAAAAAAGAGTCAATACTAAAACAAAAAAAAAAAACCAAACAATCTCAAGAAACAGAGAGTTTAACCAAAGCAACAATACCTCCTTTAGTAGCAACACCAATAAGAATCTTTTCATGAGAATCCAAATAACTTCCAGGTTTAACATGTCCCTTCTCAGCAATCTTAAAAAAGCAATTGTTAAGATAAATCATCATCTAAAACACAAGAACACAAACGAATAGTGAACACAACAACCAAACTCATACCAAATGTTTAGCCTTTCTAGCTTGACCTTTAGCTTTCTTTTCAGCTTCATCTTCAGCTAGCTTCTCTCCAATAAGATGCTTATGTGCTGATAAAACTGGGCCCTATTACACACAACACCAACACAGTTCAACACTATATTCCCAAATCAAAACTCAAAACTAGAATCTGCTATAAAATCTCACCAATGTATCATCTCCTTTAGTCTTCTTCATAATAGCTTTAAAAGCGATTTTGAAAGCATTACATCCATCAGTAGCAAACTTAGTGATTCCAGATTCAATCTCTCCATGATCTTCACCATCTGAATTCTCATCATTATCTTCTTCTCCAATCTCTTCGTAATTTGGTCCCATGTTAGCATCAGAGAAGATCTTCTCACGAATTGTTACTTCTGGTTGTTTCTTCGATTCATCATCTTCTTCTTCATCGTCATCGGAATTGTAATCTCGTGCTCTCTTCTGAAATAGCTTTTGATTCTTCATTGTAACCTTAAACCTATCGGAAGTAGAAGGTTTTGATTTTTGCTTTTTGTTCCTCGCCGCTTTAGTACCTTTCTTAACGCCGACTCTTCTCTTTCTAGAGCCTCTATCTGCCATCGCCATGTGACCTTCTTCTCCGGTAGACATGGCTTCGTCGAGAACTTTGGGTTATCACGGCGGCGAGAGTTTGGGGGAGAAGAGACGAGAGATAGGGTTTTGTTATTGCTTTCTTTAAACCTTGCTATAAGGGAAAATGTTTTCGGATTCTGATTTCCGGTTAAGGTCAGGTTTGTAAGTTGGATTTGGGTTCGAATTTGAGATTTCGGTTTAGGTCGGGTTTTGTCGTTTTGATTTCTATTGATAAATAATGGTTTCCACATGGTTAGCGACTTAGCGTCGGATATAAGATTTGGCCGCGTAATCGGTTCTTGACCAAACTACGAGGCTTGAATGGTTCAAATGCAGACTGCTGAAATTTATGGAAACGGAGAGTTGCGGTTTTAAGAGTTATCATATATTTTAAATGATTGATTTAGCGGTTAAATTTTACGTTTGTTGAAGTTTTATAGTTGGTTAACTAGCATGTGCGATAACGGTAAATACAAAATACCAAAATAATATAATTTATAATTTTAGAAAACTGAAAAACACCAAATTTTTATATTATTATGATTTAATGTTAAAATTTTAAATATAACTAATGATAAAACCATTTTGAGGATCTCAAGCTTGATAAAAAAATTGTCATGAATGAATATGTGTCAATTGATGAAATTTATAATAAAATATTATATTTTTTTACAAAATATAACTAATAAAAAAAAGTATTACATAATTATTCAAAAACAAGTAAATTTCATATTGAAATGTTTATTCATCAATTTGATTCATCACCAAAAAATGTATCATGTAATATGATATACTTCAAACAAATATGTTTGAATAGTAGATATTTCAGATTAACAATATTAGTACAATATTTATATTTGTATCTCGCCTTTTAACAGTTTGATTGACGTCATGATTTTGATGGAAAAATAAGAATTTAGAGTTATGAGAATTAACGTTAACATATAGGGTACAATAAAAAGAATCAGTTTTTACAGTTTTGAGAATTCACGTTACAATTTTTAGAATTTTCAGCGACCTTTAGTTATTAAAAGTATGTTTACTTGCTTTCTTAAATACTTAGGTAAACGTAATGAAAAGAAAAATTATATTTATTCTTTACACAGAATCATATGTAATTTCAGTTCTGTTATGAAGCAAGTTTTTAACCTTTGTGTATGTTCTTCTACGCACATCATACTTGTTCTTGAATTGTTTATCCCATGAATATCTCTTCCCAAATTTTTCTTCAAACTATCTCATGATGGACTCTTTTCCAGTTATATTTAATCTCGTCTTTCTTCTATTCCCTTTTTCCTCAGCAGTACAAAGTTGAAGAAAATATCAACACTCTTCGTCCGACCAATTCTAAATTCAGGAAAAAACATCCAATTCTCAATCATACAATTCTATAACATTAGAAAAAAAAAAGAAACTTACATCATCGTTGTTCATCTTATCAAGTAAGTGACAATCTTAGAGGAAGTAGCAAGTAAGGAACTGTCAATTGCCACTGAAAAAACGAAGAAAGAATGTATGTCAACACAAACTTGTTCCTTTACACTAAGAAACTAACACAAATGTCAACACAAATCTAAATGAAAACAAGAGGATTTGATCTTATTTCTCGTTTGGGTGCAAATTGAAAGTTTAATAAGCGACACAAAAGCAATACAACATGCATCCCTTTGATAAGATTTTAGAAACAACACTTCAGTTCCAGCTCCCAAAATCTGAACAAAATGATTGTGATTTTATACAAAAGTGCTTCAAAGAATTCAAAGTTGTGAAAGGAATAGAACAAAAGAATCCTGATAAAAAGAATAAGTTTTTAATAACTATTTAATCTATTTCGAGATAGAAAATTTGTCTCATCCTGTTCGCTAAGTTTGCGTTTATTTGTTGAACTCAGGTCAAAATTGGGGTTTAAATCAAGTTTGGATAAGGAATTATCGAACAAAAAATAAAAGTGGAATAAAAATCTTTGTCAAACAAACTACAATTAGTAGAGCAACCCAATCATTGTTATAGAAATAGCTCATTAACCCATGTGTTTAGGTTTCCATCAAAACAGATTCATAATTTGTGTGATAAGAAGAAGAGAAGTATTTTTAGGAGTTGCCTCTCGTAGAAGTCTCTTTTTTTTTTTTTTTTNGTGAGATCAAT
>Ga0041059_1001985_pt1 | contig 15736 bp, 14 predicted proteins | sample AraColnosormetaG_FD_56232 | JGI IMG/M metagenome (GOLD analysis project Ga0041059, IMG submission 56232) | Arabidopsis roots microbial communities from North Carolina, USA - Col MF nosort | ecosystem: Host-associated > Plants > Roots > Unclassified | place: USA: North Carolina | collected...
AAATAATTTTCTGTTTGTAATAAAAAAAAAAAAAAAACAGTCACATGGTAACGTTTTACAAAATTCTGTCAGTTAATTGTGATAAATAACAACACGTCACTTAAATTGAATAGGCATGTGAAGATAAATATATTGCTTTGTTTTTTTTTGATCACTTTTTAACAATCTGATAAAATATCAAAACATTCAGATAGTTTTAGCCGTTTAAAGGTTATTCCTTAATCCCAATTTAAGAATTGAGATTAGCAATTATATGATCCAAGAGGGGAAAAGACGCGAAATTTTTGCTAATTTCAAATTTAAATTGAGACAAAAAAAAAACATGACTTTCTAACACTGTTCACGAGACGACCGTGGCGCGTGTTCCGACACGTCTTTATCAAACCAGTTTCAATTCACAAACACAAGACTTTGGTTCCTCCCTAATCTCTCTCTCTCTCTCTTTTTCACTTCACTCTCTTCTTCCCCATCGAAGACTCGTCTTCTTCTGCTTCAATGGCCGAATTTCCAGAACCGGGCACTGTAAACCCTGACTCGGATCTATCGAATGGTCGAGCTGAGAAGCCTGAGATAGACACTTCGGCTCCGTTCGAGTCAGTGAGAGAAGCAGCCACTCGTTTCGGCGGTTTTGGTTTCTGGAGACCTTCTCTCAATAAACTCCCAGATGCTTCTCAGGTTTCTTTCCCTTTCTCTATCTCCCTCACTTGCAGTCTTTTCTTTAAATTCTCTCTGAAAAATATGATTTAGGGTTTTACTGTTGTTAGATTAAGCGTGTTTGGCTGTTGTTGTCTGAAACAACAAAAAGATATCATCAAACTTTGAAATTGATGTTTAATGATGTTTGGTTTATGCCTTAAACGACATTATGATGAAGATAATGATGATGACGATACTTGATTTCCCTTTCATGTTTAGCATCAATGATGAAGAAAACTTAAACCTCATTTTAAGGAATTGTTCATTACCTACATTTTGCAACCTGATTCATCACATCAGTGAAGATTTTGTGTTGTGTGTCATATATTAAAGTATCATAGTTGTTCAAATTAGGATATGTAAGGTAAAGTTTGTCTTTCTGATATTGGTGGCAGGAAAATATCCAAGAACCTGATATCATGGGACTCAAAGCACAAGCTTTCGAGCTACAAAGAGAACTAATTGTTAAAGAACGCGAAACGCTAGAGGTGTTGAAGGAGCTTGAGGCGACTAAAGCCACAGTCTTAAAGCTGCAGCAGAGGAATGAAGCTTATGAGGAGGACACGTTGAGAGAAGAAGTTGACAGTCATATCAAGCCAGCGGGTGTGGTTCTAAAGGATTTAAGCCAGGCGAAGATGAATTTGTGCAAGATTGCAAGTATACGCGAATCTGTGGAGCAGTTGAAGAATAAACTGAATGAGGAAAGAGCTGCACTTGAGAAGACACGCGAGAGACTTATGGAGAAATCTCTCAAGGTGTTTTCTTTAGAGGAAGAAGAAGTGAGAGTAAGATTTGCCAAGGAGGGTCAAACCGGCGAGAAAGATCTTGGAATGTTGAATGAGGTTCAAAGATTGAGCCGTCAAGCTCAAGAGGTGAAGAAAACCGGAGAGAATGCAGAGTTGGAAGTTGTGAAAGCAATGGCTGAGACTGAAAGCACAAGAGATAAGATTAGAACAGCTAAGATAAGGTTGGTGGCTGCTAGAAAGATGAAGGAAGCGGCCAGAGAGGCTGAGGCGGTTGCAATCGCAGAGATTGAGGCTGTTACTGGAAGTATGAATGTTGGTAAGGCCGAGGCTGTGACTATCTCTGCTGAAGAGTATTCTGTGCTTGCTCGTAGTGCTAGAGACGCAGAGGAAGAGGCGAGAAAGCGAGTGGAAGATGCAATGTCGAGAGTTGAAGAAGCTAATGTTTCAAAGAAGGATGTTCTGAAGAAAGTTGACGAAGCGGCTCAAGAAATTGAAACCAGCAAGAGAGTATTGGAGGAAGCTGTGGAGAGAGTTGACGCTGCAAATGCTTCGAAGATCGAAGCAGAAGAGGCGCTGCGAAAATGGCGGTCAGAGAATGGACAGAGGAGAAGATTATCTTCTTCGGTGAACAACACTTCCAAGTTCAAGAGCAGAAGAGAGACAACAACACGTCTGATGGATGTAAACGGTCTGCATCTGACATACGATGTTGTTGACGGGTCATCATCTTCTTCAACGGTCCCAGTCTTGAAACCAACAATGTCAATAGGACAAATACTGAGCAAGAAGCTACTTCTTGCAGAGGATTCAGATATGAATGTTGCTAATGAGAGAAGAAAAATGTCGTTGGGTCAGATGCTTGCAAAGAATAGCAGTAGTGATAAAACTGTAAGCAAGAGAAGTGAAGGGAAAGAGAATGAGAAAAGGACGAAGACTCGAAAGAGAAAGAGTTTCGGATTTGCTAAGATCTCTGTGTTGTTGAACAAAGAGAGCAAGAACAAGAAGAAGAAGAAAAAGATAGCTTTGAACTTAAGGTGATATTTTGAATCTGTTGATGACTTCTTTCTGTTTTGTACGTGAACCAGTAGTTTAAGAAAACAAAGTGTATCATCAAGTGCTTTATTATAATGCTAATCTAGGCTAATTAATCCCAATACGACCATATTAGCATTGACAGAGAAACGAAACAGAGAAGATGATGAAGTATGGAATTTTTCAGTAACTTAATTCTATTACAAAGCTTCTTTTATACTCTGAGAGTTAATATGTATACATAGAACAATCAGTTAAGAGACTAACTAAATCATCATATGACTCAAGGGACTAACAAACTTATCATTTTAAACTGAGGTAGTATCTAATATCCAATGAGACTTGGAACATGATTAGGAAACAATGGTTTTGTAAACACATCTCCTAGTTAATTCTCTCTTCGTAAGTGTAGAGCCATGATCAAAGTAGCTTGGATTCTTCTTCTCACAATATGACTTTGGTGCGTTAATGAAACAATGGATTGTTGTTGGCAATGTGTATAGCTGCAGTAGTAGCCACATATGATATAGCATTGACAAATTGCCAAAACACTTGACTCTGCATTCGCCTCTGTTTTGGCCAACTCTCTGACACCTCTTTAAGCCACAAAACCATTGTAGTAGACAAGAGATTTAAATGACTTACATCTCAAGAAATCAACAAGACTGCCTAATCAATAACGCATTGATCAAAACTACTGAGACTTTCCATCAGCTTTTCATTGAAAGAAAACAAACTGAAAGATTTGAATAAAAGAGTTAAAAGAGTTCACTCCCAAGTCCCAATCACCAACCTCCATGTCCCAGAAGACGCCAATCTCAGCCGCGGCGAAATCTCTTGTGGAGCCGGGAGCGAGACATGGTTATTGGTGTTCTCTGTGTTGAAGATGACTCACCCACCTTTGTGTAATCCTCTGTCTCATAACCATCATCGTTTCTGTTATTGGTTAACTGAAGTCTCCCCTTGAACTGAAGTACTTGTCCACTTCTTGGTGACCAGTTGTGAGATCCCACGATTGAAGATAGGCTTTCCTCCATATGATAGGCTTGTCCAAAGCCACACTGCAGTTACTTGACTAAGAAGCGATTGTGATAAATCATCATCATGAGCCAAGTTCTCAGGCTGAGCTAAGAGAATATTCCCAGTCCTGCTTTTCATCATAAACGAAAGACACTTGACGTACGAGCAGTCATCTGTGATTTTGCTTGAGATTACCATGAGATTAGTTGGTATACGTGTCCGGTCAACTGTCCATAACATAAGCTCCTCCAAAAATCATAGAATGTATCCATTACCTTAATAAATCTTGATTAAATAGTAATATACCGTTATCGGAAAAATAAAATTCAATATAATAGTTTCATTCACTTTTAAAATTTTGGAAAAAATAGATATAAATATAAAACTCTTTAACATTTATCTCCCTAAAACACGAGATTTAACCTAATATAGATCATAATTAAATCAAATAATAATAGGAAAACCAAAAAGGAAAAGAGTCACGTTTATTGTCGGTGACCCGTAGCAACGAAAGAAATAGGAAGGTCAACAATTTTCTCATACCCGTATATAAAACAAATCTATCTCTCCTTCCCTCTTTAATTTATTAATCAGATCTTGCCCAATTCTTCAATTTCTTCAACCCTAATTCTTCTCTCTTTCTCAGATCTACCAAACTTGATCTCCAATGGCTTCCTCAGCACCACCAGTCCTCCCAATCTCCAATCCCCAAACCGTTCCATCCGCCGCTCCTTCCTCCGTCGAATCTCAACCACCGATCGCTACTCCAGCTTTCCGCAATTTCATCAATCAGATCACCGAAACCGTTAAAAACGGTCTCTCTAAGCGTCGTCCTTGGGCTGAGCTCGCGGATCGTTCCGCATTATCCAAACCTGAGTCGATCTCCGACGCTGCTGTTCGTATCCGCAAGAATTACTCGTATTTCAAGGTTAATTACCTCACCGTCGCTACAGCGATCGTCGGATTCTCTCTCGTCACTCATCCTTTCTCTCTCGTCTTCCTCCTCTGTCTCCTCGCGTCGTGGCTCTTCCTCTACTTGTTCCGTCCCACGGATCAGCCGATCGTTCTATTCGGTCGTACATTCTCCGATCGTGAGACGTTAGGGTGTTTGATTTTGTTCAGTATCTTTGTGATCTTCCTCACCGATGTTGGATCTGTTCTGGTTTCGGCTATGATGATTGGTGTTGCGTTGATCTGTGCTCATGGTGCTTTTAGAGCTCCGGAAGATCTTTTCCTTGATGAGCAAGAGCCTGCTGCTACCGGATTCCTCTCTTTCCTCGGTGGTGCCGCCTCTTCAGCCGCGCCTGCTGTTATCGCCGCTCGCGTGTAAATGCGATTCCGATCTACCATTCCCTCGCCTGGGTAAATCTTTCTATATGATTCATTTGTTGAATTTGATACTTAGATTTTGTTTTTTTAATCTGAAAACAATAAACGTGAAAATGTTGTGGATCTGGCCTAATTTTGGTTCTTGTTCATGGGCAATAGCTATAGATGAAATATATATCTTTGCATGATTTTGATTTGATGAAGTTTTACTACCGTTTTGTGTTAATCTTTAGCCTTTTTTAATTTACAAGTGTTGTTTTGGAAGATATGGATTTATTTCATGATCAAATTCAAAATGCAATGGATCTGTTTATTAGAACTTGTAGCCATCTTTTGATTTGTTATGTGACTACATTGCACTGCGTGTATACAATCAAAAGAGTCAAATTTGGATGCATGTGCATGCAAGATCCATCCAAATTTCACCAGTTTTCAAAAGCACCCATCATAAGACAGACCTGGATCAGAGTCGTAGGATTTAACGAAAGGAAATTACTTCCTATTGAGGATGAGCAGCAGAACAATATCCACATTACGCATTTACGCTACTTGACTTGACTTGAAATCGTGGGTCGGAGCAAATGCGATGCACAAATAATTCGATGAGCAGCTTTAGTATTGGGCTTCGTACTCGAGTCCGGCCCAGTATAAGCTCATTTACTTCTTTTCGAGTCCAGTTCGGCAAAGGCCCAATGTCTATGAAATATCGAATTGGTGGCGTATACCCTAAGCCAACAAGGAAGCTTCGTTTTAAAAATGATTTGTTACTTACCTAAAATTAATAGTATTGGGTGACAATCCACCTTACATTCTTATCTTTTTAAGGGTTTTAGCTTACGGTATAAGTCACCAATTTGACATCTTCCATCAACGAAAATTAGTAAATTACAAAAAAGTACAAAGTCTTAGTCGCAAATATCTCTATAACCAAAAGCAAAGCAATATCCTAAGTTGTATTGACCTCGGAAACTAGAATCTCCTTGAACTTGGGATTTGTCAATGCCAGTGACTTAGAAATTGTTCTTTGCGAAGGCAAAAGCTACAGTTTGTTAGTTGGCGCGCAATTTGAGCTGGGAAGAGTCCAATGAGAGTACCAAAAGTCTCGGACTAAACGTCTTCAAAAAAGTAACCATGGAATAATAATTTATTTTTATAGTATAGTTTGAAACAAAGAAAAAAAGAAACACGTTTGTCAGAAAAGTAATAAGTGGAAGATGTCAAATTGCTGGCTTGCACCGTAAGCCAAAAAAACACTGAAAAAGTAAAATTTCAATTTAAGGTGGATTGGTGCCCAAGACTTACAATATCTATTTCTTCACGATATTTACGATAATTTTCAAAGTCTTAGCCGCAAAGAAATCTATAATGACCAAAACATATTGAAAAACAAATCCTAGCATACCAGAATCTGCCTAAACTGGGAAGTCACCACGTGTCTTGTAGCCGTACATTTAATTGTCGTAAGCACCACGCGTGTTCTCTTAGACGGTATCTAGACATGTGTTCCCACCTTAATTTCTGAAGGCTCTGGTGAATTCTAGGACAATCTATGCAGACAAAAATTTATAGTTTATTGTTTGGTTTTATGTTCGAAATTTAATAGTGATTGTACTGCGCTCCGTAATATTTTCTACAGTTTGTACGTGTTGTGTTTTTCCAATGGAAAAGGAAGATAACGGATCGAAACAGAGCTCCTCTGCTTCTGTTGTATCCTCGAGAAGACGAAGAAGAGTGGTTGAGCCAGTGGAAGCGACGTTACAGAGATGGGAGGAAGAAGGATTGGCGAGAGCTCGTAGGGTTCAAGCCAAAGGTTCGAAGAAAGGTTGTATGAGAGGAAAAGGTGGACCAGAGAATCCTGTTTGTCGGTTTAGAGGTGTTCGACAAAGGGTTTGGGGGAAATGGGTTGCTGAGATACGTGAACCAGTGAGTCACCGTGGTGCAAACTCTAGTCGTAGTAAACGGCTTTGGCTTGGCACGTTTGCTACTGCAGCTGAAGCTGCTTTGGCTTACGACAGAGCTGCTAGTGTCATGTACGGACCCTATGCCAGGTTAAATTTCCCGGAAGATTTGGGTGGGGGAAGGAAGAAGGACGAGGAGGCGGAAAGTTCGGGAGGCTATTGGTTGGAAACTAACAAAGCCGGTAATGGCGTGATTGAAACGGAAGGTGGAAAAGACTATGTAGTCTACAATGAAGACGCTATTGAGCTTGGCCATGACAAGACTCAGAATCCTATGACTGATAATGAAATAGTGAACCCAGCAGTGAAATCAGAGGAAGGTTACAGCTATGATCGATTCAAATTGGATAACGGATTGTTGTATAATGAACCTCAAAGCTCCAGTTATCACCAGGGAGGTGGATTCGATTCATATTTTGAGTATTTCAGATTCTAGCTTAGGATTTATGCTGCATCAATATACTATGACTATGAGACTATGTTTTTTACATTGTTAGTTTACTCCATTTTCATTTATCTTAACTTAAGAGTCACGCATCATACCGCAAAAAACAGTGATCCGCTTCATTCTGGCTTCTCTGGAGCAGACCATAGCATTTTCCATGGACCGGTTCTTGTCCCCAATCTGAAACATGACGCAGTATCCTTTTAAGAAAAATTTCGGATGGGTTGAAAACTTGAAACTAGAACGGTCTTTTTAATTAATTGTTTACCTCCAGGCTCCAGCAACCAACCGCAACGCCATGAAGAGGAACAAACCAGTCCAGATCCCGGCAAGGCCAAACGTTGGTGCAGCCACAAGCATGAACAAGGAAGATATGAATCCGACAATCACCTGTTCCAAAATGAGAAATAATCAACTTTTTCCAGGTGAAGAAAAGGGAGAATCAAACGACCAATTGATGAAGAAGGAAAAGGGACCATAGAATAAGCGGCAAATCCGAAGTCAGAGACACCATAATAGAGCCCATCCAAAACAAACGCTAGAGCATTCACCGGTTGAGATCCAGCCACAAACTGCATCCAGCCAACATTATTTAGATATTGTCTGAGACTACCCTTTTCAAACTCTTTCTGGATTAAAAGATAAGATCTTACTAAGGTCCCTGACAAAGCAATCTTTAAAACTTCTGAATCCGTTGTGAATAAGCTTGAAAATGGTTCGAAAGTGATGAACAATACAGCAGCCAAACCAGTTCCAGTTGCTAAACCTACCTACTTAAAAGATTGCAATTGTACATTATAACATCGAATATATAGGGTAGGATATAAACTAGGGATGTAATGAATTATGAATACGAACTTGAAGGACTCCGAAGAGAACTTCCCGGGCTTGTTTGTATTCTCCTTGAGAGTAAGTGGTGGCAAGAAGACTCTGAAAATAGAGGTAGAAAATATAAGTGAAAATCTTCTCCCCAAAAGGTAATCTTGGATCATGCTAATGGGATTCTTATATCACAGTAAATCTTGGTAGAGATTGTCTGTTTCGAAGATGATTTGCAAAAGATATTAGACCTGTGCAGCAATGGCTAAAGCATCGGTGAGTAAAGAGACAGCCAACCAGATTTCCAAGACGATTTGATGGCCAGCCATTTGAGTGGGTCCATTTTGAGCTGCTAACGAAGTAGCTAATGTGAATGGCACAAGCAAAGCCACCGTTCTACCAATGAGAAGCCCACCTAAGCATGAATCAATACATTTCATATAGTAGCCTTTCTGAATCGTTTAAAGAAAACTTGAAAATTTTAAGGAATTACCTGATTTGAGGTACTGGTTGGCTCTTCCCACTTTGATTTGAGGAGAGAGCAAAACTACATTCTCATTCAACTTCCATAGAAGAATAAATGCAATCAAGTATCTGAAGAAACGTTGACAAGTGAGAAACATAAGAAGCCACAAATTAAGATAGATATGCTTTACTAGAAAACGAGTCTATTACCACATTTTTGGACATACTCAGAAATCACAGTAGCAGCCGCAGCACCAGAGATACCAAAACCAAGGACAAATATCAGGATTGGATCCAATACCGCATTAAGTACATTCCCCGCAACTGTTGATATAGAGTTCACCATATTAGAAACATGTATGTGAAACTGCTAATGCATATATACGGTCTAGTGAGCTAATGCGCATATACTATTTATTTCCTCAGATCCATTCATGCATAAATACAAAAAAAATAGATGATTGTGCAATACTTGCCAACGGCATATAGAGGCGTTGTTGTGTCCTTGAAACCTCGAAAAGCTCCTTGCGCAGCCAATGCAACAACAATTGGTGGTGCACCATACGCTCGAAGTCTGAGGAACTGCTCTGCTGGTATCCGCATTGGTGAATCCTAAAAAAATTACAAACCGAGAAAGAAGAGCGATCAGCTATACAAAACTTCAAAGATAACAGCTTATATAAAAGAAGTTCAACGTGAGCTTAGAGACATTACAAAAGGTATAGCCATGACATCCATCAAGAAATCAGACCCGAGAGATAGCGCAATGGCCTCTGCAATACCAACTCCAGCAGCAAGAACTAATGAAGTTGAAACCGAAGGCAGCACTTTCTTGCCTTTAACACCAACAAATAAACAACAGATTCAAAGTAAAGAAACAATCTTTGAAGAAAACAATAAAAACATTTTTCATTATAAGCTTTAAGGAAAGTAAAATACTTGTTTCTATAGAATCATTATCATCCTTAGCAGCAATTGCTTGCTCCTCCGCAACAAACGATGTTGTGACATTTAGTAAAGGAACATTGAAGAGCTTCGACACCAAATTGAATACAGAAACTGACACTCCTACTGCAGCTAATTCCGCAGAACCTGTCACATTACACATATGAATGTTAAAAATGTGAACTTTCGAAAAATGTGAAATTGTTGAAACCAAGCAAAAAGTAAGTATTTACCAATATGGCCAACGAAGGCAGTGTCGACAAGAGATGTTATAGGATCAGCAGCTAAAGCTAATGCAGCAGGTAATGCAATTGACATTATCTCCATTCCAATTTTACCAATCCTAAACCCAAAAAAATCAAATACATTAGAAACCATTCAAAGTTGAATACAGAAGAAGCATTATTAGGCTAAGGTACGAACCCAGGATCCGGTTTGTGATCATGATCCGGTTTATTCTGTGAAGTCAGAGGATTCTGCTGCTTTTCCGGTCGCTGAGAAGAAGTGGAGACGGCTGGAGATTCATCGCGAGGAGATGATTTACAGACGATTGTTCTTCGAATGGATGAATTAGGGTTTCCAAAACGTGACGGCGATCGATGGGGAGAGAAACAGAAGGAGGTAGCGACCGCCGCCATTGCGGAGAACGAGAGACGGAGAAAAATCTCGGCGGAGGAGGAAGAAAGAGAGCCACATGTTGATGTTCACTCTTTTTATCTATCTCTACTCACTAACTGATTAAACGGTCACATGTCTAAACTAGCTGTACCTTATGGATGGGCCTTTAATGGGCTTTTTATTGGGCTTTTAAATAGCTTGTTTGTTTGTTACTTTGTTTTTTGTTTTTTTTTCTGCCAATGTTACACTTTGTATCTTTAAGATAGCTTCATCTTTTTTCTTTGTTGTGCCGTGACTCTCATATGTAAGTCATGAGTTTGATTCGTGTATTATCACTCACTTTCTCAATTTAGCAACAACTCAAAAGAAATATCTCTTTCTCCAGTTATCTTGTGACTTGGATTTGCATTTTTTTTATACACTTAAAATTTTGTTTAGTTGTTTTTTGAATGGATCCAAATTTGGATTATAGGTCCGCATATTTTGATTTTTGGGAGTATATTTGAAATCCGCATATCTAGTGTTCAAGAATCTTGATATAGAAAGTTGTAAGATCATTTGATATCCTAAAACTCAGAATTCTTTTTTTGGGTTCAAAAGCAATAACTAGTTCTTAAGAGCATATATTGGGAAAAAATAAAAATAAAGATCAAGGACGTGTTTCATGATTCAGCAGAGTTGGTTTTTGTTTTGTTTTTTGGGTTCAAAAGCAGAGTTGGATTTTAATAGATAAAGAAACATAGAGTACAAGAGTAAGGCATAGAATTGAAGTCAGCCAATTTACATCGAAAATTGGAGCGTTAGTTAAAAGAATTTATTGAGAGAGTTGCGACGCCGTGCAGCATCAGCAGAGCAGCCTCACATGACTTGCGGTCCCAGCAAATTACAGAAGAAGAAGACCTATCCTCTCTCTTTTTGAACAACCTGATTATGCACGTTGAAATACAGTAACACGTCTAACACTAGTATCATATTAAGTAAATAATACTAAATGGACCATATAACTCTTCATTCAACTTTATCAATAATGTAAGTTTGTAAGGTATTAATTAAATACCGGGGTTTACTTCTCCTATGATTATTTTATAACATTAGAATTTTGTAGTAGCATTAGGCTGTATTTTGAAAAGAAAAAACCTTTGTAATAGCATTACTATTTTACTCAGTAGTTAGAAGATGTGTTAGGAACTTGTATATGATTGGTCGGATCGATTACTGATTAAACCTTAAACCGTTGCTCATTGGTCTTTTTTATAACAATTCATAATATAACATATGAAAGAATGAAATACATATAATATATAGCTTGGGAACGCGTTCTCCTAAATTCCATACAACAGTTTGTCACTAAAATACCAAATTAGTAATTCTAAATACCAAATTATCCATTATTGACCAATACTGGTTATCATCCATTCCAAATTTAGATATAGACATACTTAGTGGCACAGGCTGTATACAACAGTTTGTCACTAAAATTCATTGTAAATGGCTACTTTCTCCTAAATTCAATACAACGTTTTACGTTGCAACCTTTGCAAAATATAATGATTTTTACAACGAAAATGAATACTACATATCCCAACGTTTTGACTATATTATAAATCCCAATGTTTGCAGAAAGTCACTGGACTACCAAGACAAACTAAATAGTTATTTAGTTTAAACAAGCGAGATGTATAACTTCTATATACAGAGCAACTATCTTTGGTTAGAACTCCGGACCATAAATATATTCGTACTAAATTGGCAAAGAAACAAACATGCATAGAATTCAAATTAGAAATTAAATTTCCGGTTTCTTGTATTCGATCTCTTTTTCTTGAATGTTACATAAATTCATGCAATTAACATATTAATAAGGTCTCTGAAGAAGAAAGTGAAAACGTAGAAGAAGAATCACCAAGAATATGCGACCAAAAAACTCACCATGAAGATAACATACAAGATACTGGAAAATTTGCAAATGAACCTACTAGAAAAAATAAATGTAACTGTGTATATGCATGTTGGTCCACGTGGTTCATGCAGAGCATATCTGTTCCCCACTTACCCTGACCCCAACCGCGAGCACTATAAAGTGAGTAAATCCTAAACAAATCTTAAAGAAAATGATACTAGTATATGTAACTTTTGGTTAGTATGTAACATCTCCGATTCTACTTTAATGTAAGAATATTGTATATAACTGATTGGCGTTCACCCTTTTCAGAATAATTGGTTTAGAATGTTTGGACCGACATTAATTAACTAATTTTACCAAAACGGTAATAAGAACACTAATAATTGTAATTAATTAATAAAATACAGATGAAACTTACCCGACGGTGGCTGACTGCACCGGAGAAAGAGACTAAAGATGAGATCTAATCTGTTCTTTCATGTTTTGTTTTAGACAAAATACTATAGTTTCTTAGTTTAAACAAAAGAGATAGAAAATAAGACACGTTTATAAAAGATAGCTTAAATGGACAGTAAAAAGAATTGATTCTCAAGTGATTTTAGGCGTTTTGCCTCGGCCTTTTTCATTGTAGTAAGAAGAGCCAATGAAACTCAGGATGGATAGCGCCAAAAAATAGATAACGAATGTGATCATCATGGCGCTATCCCTCCTGAGCTTTACAGATTCTTCTCTACTTTGTTTTTTTGGGTTGTGACTTAGAGAAAGATAAAACCGATTATAGAGAGATAGTGAAGCTAAAAAGATGGAAGTGAGGAAGAAGGAGAAGAGAAGGTGCTATTTATAGACGAACAAAACTCGGGTTCGAAGGAACACACGTCATCTCCTCTTCGTTAAACGTGAAATTATTCATTTCTATATTTTCTTACCAAAATATATATCTGATGACTACCTTTTTTTCCCCCCTATAATAATGTATTTATTAAATTTCTTAGCTTTTTTAGTGTGGAAAGTATTGATACTATATAGTCCAGATGTGATTTATTGGATCCCGTTGATTGTTTGACTTTAGTTTCTTCTTCTGAGGCCTTTTGATTCACAGAAATGAAGGAAGCTTAATTCAAAATACATGATAATGCTTTTGTTGACGAACAATTATAGATGCATCTATTATAATATATGCTATCAGTTTAACCCGGACTTTAATTACGTATATGTATATATACACACATTGCATATCCTATTGTGATTTAAATAAATATGTATTTATATACCACATATTATTAATTATATACCATTGGTCCGATATTCAAAATATTCGAAGACCAATGCTTTTTTTTTTGTCGGCCGAAGACCAATGCTTATTTGCAAACTATGAGACTTCACAATATATATTCGTGGATTTGAAAGTATAATTTTATATTATTTTGTTACGCGGATAAAATTGATTTCTATAATTACACTTACACAATACTGAAAATTTAATTAATTAAACAGAGTTATATTTTCCCGACCAAAATTATATTTTTAGGTGTATATAAAATACTAGAGGTCCAGAGGTACAATTCTTACCCAAATAGGTAAATTCAGGTAAATAACGGTGAAGTTTGTTTTTTCCATATATGTTAACAGAAAATGATTAAACTAATGAATGTCAAGACTTTTTAGTTCTTACTTTATCTTTTTAGATGGTTGTTTGTGTCATTTTCCTGCCGACTACGGTACTAGTCAAGTAAAATATGTATTCATATCAAGAGATATACGATGACATTATTTCTAATCCTGAAGTATTTACATAATTCATCCTCTTTTTTTTTCTTTTCTGCAGATAAAACAGAGTTTCTAATTTGACTAAAGTTGTACGGTCAATATATATGTGTTTTATACTCTAGATGTGAAACAAAAAAATTGGTTATAGTCCAGCTAACTTACAAAATTACCTAAGTTATAATGGCTTGTCGATAAAAGAACTAACTTACAAAATGGCCTAATTTATAATGATTTTGTCGAAAGAGCTAACTTACATAATGACTATATTAAAAATATTATTTTAATTTTACGGAATATATATCTTTTCTTGTTTTGGTTTAAGATTTTGTAATATTATAGTTAAAACTGTAATCGATGGCTTGTTGTTTTGTATTAGCCTATTAAGGCTATTCAAATAACACTGCGTGGTTAAGAAATGAGGTAAAAGTTTTCGTGGGTTTGACCGTTTGAGCCTGATGTCAAAATGTCTTGGTCGCTGAACTTTTTTCTTTGTTTTCGTTATACCTGGCCTTAAAATACTAGAATAAAACAGTCAGGTTGGAATAGATGATCAGATTTGAGAGATAACAAATTTTATTGTTTAACGGTGTATTAGATTGGATGCAGCAAACATTTGTATAGCTGGTAAGTTTTGATTGCAATTGAAAGAATTTATCAAAAACGAAAAAAAATATTGTTGTGTTCATGCCCAAAGTTTGGATGGTTATGTTATATAGGATTTTAACTCTTAAAAAAAAAAATATTTGAATTGGTTCTTTTCAAATAATGATTATGTTCCCCTATAGCGCATCTAAGCTTTGATGAATAACATTTTTTAAGATACATTTTCTCATAAAAGTGAGTCTGGGTGTTATTAGTTACCATATTCACATCAATCTCACATCATGCGGTGTGGACAATGCTTTCAATAGTGCGTCCCATATATCTCACTTTCATCACTACATTTTTCTCAAATTTAAAATTAATTACTGTTCCTAAAAGAATACGATCAAGAGTTTGGCCACCAAAATCAATGAGGGTTTGGGAACTGAAATCAAAGGATTCATTACCAAATAGTTTAGCAGTTTCTAAAGTGTTGATAAACTTTCCACACACACACAAATTCGTTTGATAATCTGAATATTGAGAAGGAATCAGATGAGGAGTCCCCTTTCCGGAGCAAGATCCATGTATTCCTAACTTCTAAGTAGCTGAAGAACGTCCAAATAAAAGAAAACAAAAACACACACACAATAATAAATAATCAATTAGATATATTTATGTACATCTCCATATCTTTTACTGGCTGAGAATTTACAAACATTCAGTCTGACATTAATTTGGGTCACTCTTTCGTTAGGTCATTATCATAGGCAACAGCCCTCTCAATCAATAGCATGATACATTAATGTTAAAAAGATTTTAAAAACTCACATAAATACATGAAGATGAACGAATCTAAGTTGGAGCGTACGTACTATATATTAGTAATATATACATGGAATTCTGTAGTCTCTATCCTCTGCCATCTCTACACAGTTGTGCTCTGATGGGGTGACATAGAATTTATGAATACGGCTTTCTTAAATATACTAAATATTTCATTTTGTTAGCATGTTTTGAATGCATGAATATAGTTAGCTTCTGTGAGATTTAGCCTGGTAAAAATAATTCGACTTTGATTTATTCAAAATTTTGACTTACAAGTGTATGTTATACAAACAATGTATTTAAAATGTTAATTTGTAATCATGTGTTTGTTTCTTTGAAACCATTTAAAATCTTATACAGAGCCAAGATTCATAGAATCAGAGTAGTGGGAAGCCTCCATATAAAAGGAACCAATATACATTCAAAAGTATTAATTGGCTGAACTTTTTATGCAAAGACATTCATCTGACAAAATTCAACCTCATTTGATCAGCTTTTCGTTAAAATGGTCATCATCCACACAGTCCTCAATCAATGGGGTCTATTGCCAATTTACCGGTCAGATTTTTTTTTTTTTTTTTTT
>Ga0041059_1001986_pt1 | contig 15736 bp, 12 predicted proteins | sample AraColnosormetaG_FD_56232 | JGI IMG/M metagenome (GOLD analysis project Ga0041059, IMG submission 56232) | Arabidopsis roots microbial communities from North Carolina, USA - Col MF nosort | ecosystem: Host-associated > Plants > Roots > Unclassified | place: USA: North Carolina | collected...
GGAAAATTTTNTTAAAAAAAAAAAAATGGCGGGAATTTTTTTTTTTGGCGGGAAAAAAGTTTGGCGGAATATTTTTTTTGGCGGGAAAATTTCAGTTTTCAGTTACATGTTCCTATTAGATGAGGGTAAATTGGTTATTTTGTTCAAGGGAATGAGTATTTTTAAAAATGGACAACATGAAAGGGTATTGTTGCAAAAAGGTAGTAAAAAAGGGTAGTTTTACAAATCTCCCTAGATTTAAAATATTAAAATCAAATGAAAATAAAAGGGAAAAGATCTTTCTTTTTGTCTTCTATATTTATTATTTATTGCAAATTATGAGAAATGTTACATACACAATTCTAACACGGACAATTTCTTCCGACCCTTATTAGATCCACGATAGATAACACATCCTTCTCCATGCTCTTGATTTTAATTCATTTAAATTCTTTGTCATTTATTGTCGAAAGAGTTTTTCTAAATATTTAAATTTCAAGTCCAAAACTACAGGATTTATAACATCCAAAACACTAATTTTATTTAGATAAAATTGTCTTAGTTCATTTTTCATAAAATTTAAACAATTGAATAAAATCTTTATAAGTTAATATCAGTATACATTAATAAAATAGCATGGTACTAACATTATCAATTTATAGATGTTTTATTGTATTATTGATGAGTAAATATGCATATTTATGTCCACTGAAAATAATTAATTGATAAATTTAAAATATATTGAAATTATAGTAATCTTAATTTTAAATTTAATTTCATGTAATAGTATTTGTTTTGTGCCCATGATGATGAGCCCATATAATTTGACATCATGTTGTTTTAAAAAATCAATCGTTGAGTTATATAAATGATTGCGACGTATCGCACGATATTACCATCGATAGAACGAAGGAAACTTCCATTTAGCAGTTTTTTTTATTCAAAAAACATATCTTTCATATAATAGAAGTGGAAAAGTTACACCAAGGAAAATTGAACCTACAATCGAAATAAATGAGATAACAAAAGTATTACAATAAATTTATTGAAAGACACCAAACCAGATGAATGATCCGTTGAGCTATCCAACAAGGGTCTAGATGACATTGAAGAATGTTAATGATAAATAATGAGAACTGAGGCTGGCTTTGAGGATGAATTATGCAATCTTGCATTGCGCTTTTTTCCATATGGAGTACAGTGAGGCTTGATAGGCAATTCGAAGAATCAAAGTAGTTTTCTTGTCACGACAAGGATTCTTCAACCATCTAACTTCATCCTCAAATTGATTTAGAGGAGAAAGATGGGCTTTATCATAGAAATAGTGTCATACCTTTGCAACATAAGAGCAGTCGAAGAATAAATGTTAGCGAGATTCATCCATCAAATTACAGAGAAGACACGACGAAGGAGTAGTCATGCCCCATCGAATCATTTTGTCTCTAGTGAGAAGTCTATGATGAGACTTTAGCCAAGCAATGAAAGCATGCTTAAGAATCCTTCCTGGAAATCACACAGATTCAAACCGATCCATCTTTGTGTCAGGAGGATGAAGATGTGCATAAGTTTTTTTTTGAATATTAATGTGCCTAAGTTTTAGCAGCAGAGAAAATATTTGATGCATGGATATCATCACCTTCCAAAGGTAAACATCATCCTCTACATCCTCTTGTAAGTTAACAGTAGAATAGGAAGGAAGACATTCTTTAAGCAACTGAATAATGGGACTGCGACTTCGAGAATTTGTAAGCCACTATTGTCTCTTTCTCAATGCATCCGCAACCACAACAGAACGAGGGAGAAGAGAAATTCTTAGTCATAAATCTTCAGGTTAGCTCGACAAATATGGTCCCAAAAAAATCCAATTATCAGTCCAGAAATTACAAGTTATTTCTGAACCAATTTCACAAACGATGAAAAACCTAGTTAAGGGTCTTAACTTGCAAAGATTATTCCAAATCCAGCTTCTCCAAGTGATACACTCCATATCCCAAATTTTTTAAAAATTATTCAAACAAGATCCATGTGTATTAGTTTTCTCTTTTGGTAAGTAAAATAGTGGTATCCATAAGATGTTGGATTATCGGGCATCTATTTGCTAATGATTGTTTCTAAATTAGAACTTAGATTTGCGAATCTAATAATACATCACTTATCAATAGATAAACCTTTGACCATTTTTTCAACGAACTCATAAAAGATCCAACAAAATATTTTTTGAGTTATTAAATTAAATACTACTATAAATTATCTTTAAATAAATCAAATTATGGGAGTATTTGGTGTTTCTTTCATCAATGAATGGAGCAAAAATAAAAAGTATTTAAAATAAACAACGCTAACATTTATGACAACTCTATTATCTCTCTCTCACTCTCTCACTTCAAATACTATAATTCATTGTCCTTTTCATCGAATCCAAGACCTCAAAAAAAACAATTATTATTTTTCAACGATCAAGATCTCAAGAGTCAAATCCAACGGTCAAAAAGAAGTGACTCTGGTACTGACACCACCTCTCATAATTCTCGTTAGTAGGACCTCTCTTCTTCTTCCTTCTCTCCACTGTATCGGATCCGGGTCAAATCCGGGTCGGGTGGAGTCGGGTCGGGTCTCTTATAAGAGGAGGAAAACCACTTACTCACTTTCTTCTTCTTTTCTCTCTCTCTTTCACCCCCACGCACTCTTCTTTTCTCTCTCTGACACATATCTTTTTCTCTCACTAACCATTTCTTTCTCTCTCTCTCTTCTGTTTTTGAAAGCCAAAGTGTCTCTCTTGGACAGTGATGGAACTGCTTCAAGAGATTTAATTTTTTACCCACGAGAGAAGTCAAGTTGTTGAAGAAGAAAGATTTGTTCTTTTGTCTTGTTTCTTTCATTTTTTCATCCACAAAGATCTCAAAGACAAGAGTTTTTTTTTTTCTGTTGGGGTTGCTTCAATGCGTACTTGTAGTAGAGAGCTTGTGTTGTTGTTCATGGTTTGATGATGAGAAGAAACAGATTCTGGTTTTGAAGAAATGGGGTTTGTTCTGTTTCTTGTGTTTAAGGGTTTTATGGATGGTTTTTTGATTCGAAGCTTTCACTGAGTCTTATGGTTGTGAGTGAGATTTTTGGGGGTTTGAACAAAGGAGATGGAGAAAGACGAGTTTGTACTTCCGGAGCTAAAGAGTTATAGCTACTGTAGTAGCTGGAAGTGAAGAAGATTTTTTAATAGATTGTACGGAAAAATTAGGGTTTTCAAAGTTTGGTTTCTTGAAGTTGAATTAGACATGAAGCTGTCAACATCTGGATTGGGTCAACAGGGTCATGAAGGTGACTTGTTTACTCTCTGATTTTCTTAGTTCTGTTTCTGGACAAGTGTTTTCTTAGTTCTTGTGTCTGTGTTTGTTCTAACAGGAGAGAAGTGTCTGAATTCTGAGCTATGGCATGCTTGTGCTGGACCATTAGTCTCTCTTCCATCATCTGGTAGTCGAGTTGTTTACTTTCCACAGGGTCACAGTGAACAGGTTTGGGTTGTTGTTTAAAAGTATGGAGCTTTATTTTTAGACTTGTGTTATATTTGGGCATTTCCATTTAAATAGAAGTGTACTTGTAGGTAGCTGCTACAACTAATAAGGAAGTTGATGGTCACATACCCAATTACCCAAGCCTACCACCACAATTGATATGCCAGCTCCATAATGTTACAATGCATGTGCGTAGTTAGTTCCCTGTCCCTTTCCATATTCAATTTTTACTTTTGTAAACTAGTTTTGGGATGATGTGCTTTGTAAGTATGGGTTTCGTTTCTACTATTTCAGGCAGATGTTGAGACGGATGAAGTCTATGCTCAAATGACACTTCAACCATTGACACCGGTAGATACATTATACATAACAGGTTTTTGAGTCTGTGAATTAATAACTTAAGCTTTAGGATTGGTGTTGTTTATAGGAGGAGCAGAAGGAAACATTTGTACCGATTGAGTTGGGGATACCGAGTAAGCAACCTAGTAATTATTTTTGTAAGACTCTCACAGCTAGTGATACCAGTACACATGGAGGGTTTTCTGTTCCTAGACGTGCTGCTGAGAAAGTGTTTCCTCCATTGGTATTATACTTTTTCTTTTACTTACTTTGCTATAAATTGTTGTTGAGAAAATATATGTATTCCTTTTAATATCTTGTGTCTTCCCTGTTGCAGGATTACACACTGCAGCCACCAGCTCAAGAACTGATTGCAAGGGATCTCCATGATGTTGAATGGAAGTTTAGGCATATCTTTCGGGGTAGGTTTCACCTTTCCTCGGTGTGCGTTGATGATCCCTTTTTAACTGTAGTCGCCAGTGTAAAAATTTCAATTGGCTGTTAAGTATGTCTGAAGCAGCATCTGCTGTTATTTTCACTACTCATGTGTGGTTTAGTTGAAGAAACCACGGAGGCTCTGTGTTCTTGTCGTTGTCTATTATAACGTGGAATTATTTACTTGTTCATATGAAGTTAAGTTGATTTGAATCCTTCTTCTTGGTTTGTTAGGAATAACTTACATGGTTTTGGTGTGATTATGCAGGACAGCCCAAACGGCATCTCCTAACTACTGGATGGAGTGTCTTTGTCAGTGCCAAGCGACTAGTAGCTGGAGATTCTGTCATTTTCATCAGGTTTAGTTCTTTTGTTGTACGTTCAGTTTGTGGATTGTGATTATATTTGTAACACTATTACTTGTTTCCAGGAATGAAAAGAATCAACTCTTTTTGGGAATTCGTCATGCCACTCGGCCGCAGACTATTGTACCATCATCTGTTTTATCTAGTGATAGCATGCATATTGGACTCCTTGCTGCTGCTGCACATGCTTCTGCAACTAATAGCTGTTTCACTGTTTTCTTTCATCCAAGGTTGAAAAATCTCTCCCACCTGCATCTTTTTCATCTCTCGGTATATCCGATAATATATCCTACTAATATTCTCTTCATGTTCAGGGCTAGCCAATCTGAGTTTGTGATACAACTTTCCAAGTACATTAAAGCCGTTTTTCACACGCGTATTTCAGTTGGGATGCGCTTTCGCATGCTCTTCGAGACAGAAGAGTCGAGTGTCCGCAGGTGATGATGCCACATATCTGGAAATGCAATCTTGAAACTGAGAAAACTATATCATTATGTTACACATATTACTTTAACATGTTTTCTGACAGTGGCATGGGGAACTTTCCAGGTACATGGGTACTATAACTGGTATTAGTGATCTAGATTCTGTTCGTTGGCCAAACTCTCATTGGCGATCTGTGAAGGTAACAACACTATTAAGCCTGTTACCTTATTTAAATTCCATGGAACGTCACACAGCTTTCTGATGATTTAGTCCAATATTACTCTGAAATTCCATCAACATTGATGAACTGTGGCATTATTGGTGTAGGTTGGTTGGGATGAATCGACTGCAGGGGAGAGACAGCCAAGGGTTTCTTTATGGGAGATTGAGCCTCTGACTACCTTTCCTATGTATCCATCTCTTTTTCCTCTCAGACTAAAACGTCCATGGCATGCTGGCACATCATCTTTGCCTGGTATCCACCTTTTGGCTCTTCTCCTAACTGTTATTAACTAGTATAGTACGTTCGTGAAGTCTCTTACTGTCACTCAGTGTTTCTGCTATTGTAACTTAGTTGCTACTTCGGATAAATAACAAATGTTCGATTGAGTAGAGCTCTGAAGAGGGTCTTACTGTTATAATTTATTTACAAAGAAGTGTGTAGGTACTCTCCATAGCTATTTACTCAAAACATTATGATGTTACAGATGGAAGGGGTGATTTGGGAAGTGGTCTAACATGGCTAAGAGGGGGAGGTGGAGAGCAGCAAGGTTTGCTTCCTCTAAATTATCCATCTGTTGGTTTGTTTCCATGGATGCAACAAAGGCTGGATCTCAGTCAAATGGGGACTGATAATAATCAGCAATACCAAGCAATGTTAGCTGCTGGGTTGCAGAACATCGGCGGTGGAGATCCTTTAAGACAGCAGTTTGTACAGCTGCAAGAGCCTCACCACCAATATCTTCAACAATCAGCTTCCCATAATTCTGATTTGATGCTTCAGCAGCAACAGCAGCAACAAGCGTCACGCCATCTCATGCATGCTCAAACACAGATTATGAGTGAGAATCTTCCGCAGCAGAATATGCGACAAGAAGTTAGTAACCAACCAGCTGGACAGCAGCAACAGCTACAGCAACCGGACCAAAATGCATATCTTAATGCTTTCAAAATGCAAAATGGCCATCTTCAACAGTGGCAGCAGCAATCAGAGATGCCATCTCCCTCGTTCATGAAGTCAGATTTTACTGACTCAAGCAACAAATTTGCAACAACTGCTAGTCCGGCTTCTGGAGATGGCAATCTTTTGAATTTTTCTATAACCGGTCAGTCTGTACTCCCTGAGCAGTTAACAACAGAGGGCTGGTCTCCAAAAGCATCCAACACTTTTTCTGAACCGTTGTCACTTCCACAAGCCTATCCTGGGAAGAGTCTTGCTCTAGAACCCGGAAATCCGCAGAATCCCTCTCTTTTCGGTGTTGATCCCGACTCTGGACTCTTCCTCCCCAGTACGGTTCCCCGCTTTGCTTCTTCATCAGGAGATGCTGAAGCTTCCCCTATGTCACTAACAGATTCAGGATTTCAGAATTCCTTATATAGCTGCATGCAAGACACAACTCATGAGTTATTGCATGGAGCTGGACAGATTAACTCGTCCAACCAAACCAAGAACTTTGTAAAGGTGCTGGTTTGTTCTAGGCTCACCGACTTCTCTGTGGCTCTACTGTCTCTAAGAAAATACTGATATGCTTACAAATCCAAAACTGCAGGTTTATAAATCTGGTTCGGTTGGGCGTTCATTAGACATCTCCCGATTCAGCAGCTACCACGAGCTGCGAGAAGAGTTAGGGAAGATGTTTGCTATCGAAGGGTTGTTGGAAGACCCCCTTAGATCAGGCTGGCAGCTTGTATTCGTTGACAAGGAAAATGATATTCTTCTCCTTGGTGATGACCCATGGGAGTAAGTAAAGTACTCTTCTTCTATTTGTATACATTGCTTTAGATTTGAGATAGATCTTTAAAAGCTTGTTCTGCAGGTCATTTGTGAATAACGTTTGGTACATAAAGATACTATCACCAGAAGATGTGCATCAAATGGGAGATCATGGAGAAGGCAGTGGTGGGTTATTCCCGCAAAACCCGACCCATCTCTAGAAGCTGCTTCGGTGTTAGTCTCATCATGCTACAACGCGGGAGCCCTTTGTTTCCCATTTGAAGTCGTTTCCACTCATCTTTATATGCCATTCGTTCGCATCTCTCTCGTTTTGACGTTTTTAGAAAGAAACATAATCATATTTGTGAGTATGGGTCCTGAAACTTTAGGACGTACTTTAGCTTGTATTAGACAGACACTCTCGTCATAAACATAAGAACCTTTATGTAGCTGTCTCAGGGTAACTAAACTTTTCTAGTATTTATTCTTATTCTATTTTTGTAACAACATTGTTAGACATTCAGTTTGGTCAGACCAATTAGATTCCATAAGGTGTGAAACCAAAACCAACCAAATCTTTAAAACACAACCATTAATCACAAAATGTTACCAAAAGCTTCTACTAGTAACTTAGGTTGAAGAATGACATAGATGAAGTACCAACAACTCATTTTCTCCCTTTCTTTTTGACCCAAAGAGTACTTAAACGTGCACACACATCAGACTTATCAACCTTGGACAGCATTCATGGCATCTCTCAATCTCTTATCATCTTTAGCATCATAGAAGCATTTACGTCTCTTCGAGTCACTTATAAGGTTTGCCCAAATCGAACCACTCCGAGCCAGTGTTGACTCATTTCCAATCACCCATAAACAGTGCCTAGCTCGAGTGAGTGCCACATTGGCTCTTTGACGGTTACTGAGAAATCCAACCTTCCCGTTACTATTACTTCTAACGGTAGAGATGATGATAATGTCTTCTTCACCACCTTGAAACCCATCTACAGACCGAACATTCACAGTGAAAAGCTCACCTGATAAGGAACTGTACTTATCTCTGATTCTCTCTTGGATTGCTCTAACTTGTCCTTTGTAAGGAGTAATCACTCCAACACTCATTTTCATCTTTCTTTCCCTAGAAACTGTTTCAACATTAAGCAAATTTTGTCAAAAGGAATAATGAAACAGTTTAAATACTATACACTTATAAATCAATAAAGATTATATACCTTTGAAAAGATTTGATATGATTTCAGAAACCACAGCAACTTCAACCATGTTCTTGGGACTATCTCCATCACCAAACTCTTCTTTTCCACGTCCAACATTGATAAAAGAAAATGAGCCAAACATGTTTCCTTGAAGAAACCTCTTTTGATAAATACTTTCTTGAACATTTGCAGCATCTTTGATTCTCCCACCATAAAACTCTTTATAAGGGAAACGACTAATCGAAGGATGCATTCGGTACTGAACATCAAGCAAATGCTTTTTATGACCAAGCAGAACCAATCTCTCGAACAAGCTTCTTCCGAATTTCGCCTTCTCGCATTGATCGTTATGAACCATTGCAGGTAACTGAAACTCATCTCCTATTAGAATGGCGTGACGTAGTCCAGGAAGTTGCAATGCAGCAACTGATTCACATTCTTTAAGCTGAGCTGCCTCATCAACCACAAGAACTTCTATATTTCCAGTCCTTTCCTCATTTATTTCTGCAGCACCTGAGGCTGTGCATATGATTTATGTCTGCATTTTTCTATTTGACGAACATATTGCTGGTACTTAGTCTCTGTGTTTTCAAGAAGATCTATGATTGACTCCAAACTCTGCTTCCATCCACAAGTAGATAAAAACAGTTTACGAAGTTTGCTTATACGATGATCAAGAAAGACATTACGAAGATAATCAGTATCTTTGATCCTCATTCTTTTTTGGTTTCCAGCTAAAAAAATATTCCCCAAGCCATAAGTGGCATGTTCTGAATATTTATTCGATAAAGCCAATAGCCTTGATGTTACTTCTACAATAGCTGTGTTTGTAGGAGCACACACAACTGTTTTGCACCTTAGCTTGAGAAGGACAAGGAGAAGAGTAGCGACCGTCTTTGTCTTAAGAGGTCCCCATATGAGTTTCACACTGTTCTTGTGATTACTATCTCTTGTCTCAAGGCAGCTCAAGATTGCAGCTTCTTGTGAAGAGTTCAATTTTGATGAACGGATTATATCCAAAACATTTTGTCCCCAAGTTCTAGAAGAAACAATTGGCTCCATACCCTGCAATACAAGTAATTACTCCAAGCAACAAATAAAACTTTATAGTGGATCCATCAAGAGAATCATCAAGACCATTTCTTATATACATACCGCAGTATTTGGCTGAAGAACACTCTGGATGAGATCAAAGTTGGGAGCTTCATGGTGCAAAGCATTCCATATTCAAATGTTCGTAGTTGAATTCATAAGAAGAACACCGAAACCAAGTGACTTTTTCTCATCATGGAATATTAATCTTGACAAAATAACAGAGATATTTGGATAAGTATCAACAGAAATAGAACCAAGAAGTAAAGGATTCAAGTCATCGACTCCTCTAGGCCTTTCCTTTGTCAAAGCAATAAGATCTCCACATTTTGGCTGATACTTTTCTCTAATACTCAATGCATCATTTATTGACATATCGTAGAACAACTTGTTTGATAAGCTTCCACTTGATTCCTTTGTCATTGTCTCCAAGGAACTAATTTCAAAGAGATGAGCTTTTGACAAAGATTTGAAGCTTGTGGACAACTCGGTTCGCGTTTCCTCCAGTAGATGAGGAACAAAACACTTCAAGTATTCATTAACGGAACTAAACTTGTCTGGTATAGTCTTTATCTGTTACAAGAATAATAGACTATTGATTATAGCTATAAGTCTCTAAACATGTCAACTAATGAAGAAAGGTTAAAAGAAATGAAAACCTTTTGCTTGTAGAGATCTTTGTTGAGAATATCTTCCATAGACCAAGAAAATATTCTATCAAGTAGACTTGTTTTCTCGTTTCGTTCCATGATTCTTTCACTTTGACTAACTTTCTTTCCTGCAAGATTAAGACAAAGAAGAAGCAAAAGATTGGTACATATATAAAAACAAGAACCGAGAGATGTTAATAGCTCTCTTAAAGAAGTCGAAAGGTCTAGCTAGAATTTGAAGAGTTTTTTTTTTTCTACAGTTCCAGTAATTTACATTAACTATTATTTTTTAAAAACAAAAAAAGAAGTTGGAGAAAAATGAGAATACCACTTCTATCTTCGGTCTGTTATTGGATCTTAGTCTAATACAGTAATCTATCTATACATATAATTAGAGAGTTTTTCTCTCCATCTACAGTGTCCATCTAAGCAACACTATTTATTATACACTTAAATAAAATTTAAACATTCATTTACTGCATATTTATGTCATCTAAAAATTTTAAATAAATAAAAAAATTATGTAAAATAAATGAGATGTTAAAATAATAAAAGATAATGCTATGAAATTTTTATTAGTAATAATAATAATTAAAATTTTAACAGGTAAAAATTAAAAATTATCATACATCAAATTTTTAAATGTGTTAATGAGTTTTAGAATGGAAGTAATTTTTAAATGCATGGTAGAATGAAAATAAACTTATGTAGTTCTATATGGAAAATATTAAATAAGAAGATAAATTTTAAAGTCAAGCATTAGTTTCTAAGAACAATATACTACATATTTTTATTTATTATTAAATTTTTACTTAAAGAAATAAAAGATTACTAACTCAACTTAAATTATAATTTAAGACGAATATATACTAATATTTTAAATAATATATAATCAATGATCTCATTATTCATGATTTCTACAACAAATATATACAAAAAAGTATGTAAGCCGTTAAAAAAACTATATGTAATTTGTGTAACAGCTTCTCAAGTGGAACAACAATTTTATAACATGATCGAAAAGAAAAACACGTTTGATATTTCTTCAATTGAATCAAATGCTTTTAATTACCCAAAATTTTGAGTATTGAGAGATAACAATTAAGGAGAATAGTTATGATATATCTTGAAAATCAATTAACAGTCCAACATACATTATCTGTGAGTCAATAGAAGGTGAAAAGAAAGTACATGTTGAGAATCAACGAGTGCATCATAGAAGATGACGACATAATTCGTAGTTGAAAGTGTGTGAAAGTAAATTTCTAAAACTTAAAAAGATAATGTACATGACTAAGGTAAAATCTTAAGATCTCATTCATTCTGTGAAACGAAAAAATACTTAGACAAATACATGACATACATTATTAAACAGATAATTAGATTCAAAATTGTGGTTAACCGTTTGGTCATGTAATCATGGAAAGTGAGATAAGATATGCACATTGTCACATGTTTTGGTCCATTCTCCTCAAATATTTGATTCCTTTTTCAGCTGATGACTTTTTCTAGTCGTATTCAATGTTTCGGATGATGGTCAATCCGTCAGTGTACCTTATTAAAACGGTTCTCAATACATAGATTAATAACACAAAATCAACCCTATAAATTGGAAACTTGGCTGACCTTATGAACCTGAAACAAGCACAACAAGTCCAATAACAAAAAATATTAATGAAAAATTCATCTAAAATATTTGTCGTTCTCTCTATAATCCTTTTCTATGTCATAAGTTCTTGTCATGGATACAATCCTTTTGCTAAAACCGTTGTCACAGTCACCAACAATATCAGCCCGCAAACAACCTTGACAATAAGTTGTAGATCTAAAGACGATGATCTAGGTGAGCATCTGTTGCTGCATGGGCAAGCGTTTCTATGGAAGTTTAGACCAAGCTGGTTTAGAACAACGTTGTTCACCTGCAAGTTTCTTTGGAATAACAATGTCAAATGGTTTGATACATATAGATCTGACAGAGATCAAGGTCATTGTTATAGTTGTAATTGGTCTATCAATGCTGACAGTGCTTGTATTTCAGGAAACTTCAACAAAAAATTTGATAGGTGTTATCCATGGAATTAAAAACAATTCAATTTGTAATAATGTCTAGTATTTTGTTAAAATATAAAAAGAAAAGTATCATTTTCTCAATTCATATTTGTCGAATATGCAATAATTTTTACTCTATAGATTGATTTTTTTTTTCTTCCCTTGCTTCCTTTACAAAGAAAACCCTAATATTTACACTATATAAAAAAAATTCTTACATTGCTTCCTTTACAAAGAAAACCCTAATGGTGCCGAAAAAGCTTCCATTAGATCTGGAAGAAGAGATACTCTTTCGAGTTCCACCTCGATCTCTCCATTGCTTTAGATCCGTTTGCAAAGAATGGAACGCTCTTTCCAGAGATAAGAGATTAATCAACAAAAACTTTGCTTGCGCTCCTCCAGAATTCATCTTAAAGACACGTTCCAATATTTATTCGATAAGCGTCAATCTCAACGATGACAATCCAACTATAAATGTGCGTGACTTATGCTTTGGTGATCATTTACGGGGTCAACATTCTCTCTATGGGACCTGCGATGGTAACTTCTTCTTGTATGATCACTTTCACGAAGGAGGCGGATGCATGGTTTTGTTTGAGACAGATTAAATGGTTTGCCAAGGCTCCGAAAATATGTGGCAAGGGCATAGGTTACGTAGGTAGTAGACCCGAAAAGAGTTACAAGATTATTGAGAGAACGTGTCCTCTCGGTTTACAAGGGAGATCGGTTCTCGGTGTTAGAACAATCCAAAAAAACAAGGAAGATTGAGATTTGGGTGACGAAGAATAAAATTGGTAACGGGGATGATGGAGACGATGTGGTGTGGATTAAGTTTATGACTATCTCAAGACCTGACTTCCCCATGGTACTAATTAGTCACCCGTCTACAAATTACTTCGTGGAAAATAATATCTATGGAAAGGCCTTTGTTCTGTCTTGTCCTACCAAGAAACCTAAAGCAGCTTGGATTAAGATAGATGGAGTTGTATTCGCTAAGTCTGATCAGTCATCTGTCTTTGTTCCCAGTTTGATCACCATTCCTTGAGAGACTTTAGCCGAAGCTAGTGAACAAGAAAAACTTTTACAAGTTTTATTTCCATTGTTGCTTTCATATTTTTATTTAGCTATTTAATAAAACTTTTACAGATTGGTTTCCACAATTTGTTTGGCCTAATTCGGTTAATTAATAATCTAGTTCGTGAGCATGGGAAGATATACAAAGTCGTTTCTCTATCAGTGATTCCTGTTTATATATAAACTATCGGTCGAATCTACAAACAAAATCTACGTGATAAGCACAAACACATGATACTTGTGCTTGTAAGAACAGGACCAGAGAGACGCATAGGCATAACCAAGGAAGTTAGCACATAAACCAAAATGTTAGCACGGAGTACAAAAACAGAAAACTAACTTAGTGCGAGCCACAGAGTTCTTAGAATATCATGTGTACAAAATATTTGAACCAAAAAAACAAACAACCTTCTCCACTCCTGAAATAACACACTTTTGTGCCCAACCTTAAGAATGGAATTACACACTTTGTGCTCAGCCTTGACAATCTCCTTACCATTCTACGCAGACAAACTTCTATTGGCCAATAAGGAAAGGCTTTACATTCTAATGGTAATGTGATGGCAACAGTTTTTGTGTCCTCAGTATTTCCCGGATCCTTGATTTGTCAACGCCAAATACCTTTGATGATGCAGCTTCTGCAAATGCGTCTTGGACAGCCTTCATCATGCCAAAGTACTCATGGAGTGTGTCCTGAAATGAACAACTCAAATATAAGAACAGCTCTTAGGGAAGCTTACAGTCCAGCACAATCTCCATATATAAGCCTGACAGTTCGCTAGTCTATAATGAGGATACACACTAAGCATGAGGAGATTTAGAAATCATTACTAAAACGGTTTGTTCCAAGTAGGATACTACATACTGACAGAATGATGCATAATTCAACTAACAAGGATGAAATTTTACCTGTTGTGAGGCATTGATAATTTGTTGCTCGAGATCATGCATCTTCTCCTTTTTTTCCAAAAACTTTTTATCTTCTTCAACAACTGGTGGTTTTGACTTTTGATCCACCCCAGTCATTAGAAACTGACTGCATCAGCTCCTTGAATCCCTACCTCCTCTGGCAGGCTGAACCAACTCATGCACTGGCATGGCAGAGGCTCCGCCGTTACCAAACAACTGTTTTGGAATCTTCACCGTGCCATCCAACATCATAGAGGCCACATCAGTGCTCACATTGGTAGTGGCAAGCATCTGGAGAAACACTTTCAACTCGTCACTGTTCCTAATAATAGGGTGTGCACATAGCCTGCGCAAGTATTTCTACAATGCTAATCTTCTCTGCTCCAAAAAACTCTTGTTTCTGTCAACCCTGAAGAGAGATGAAGACGCAACAGGAGGACCGGCACTGGTTCTTAGGGTTCTAGAGAGTTTAGATGCATCTAGCGAAGAATCATCTTTGAAACACAGAAATCGTGGAGCACTGCAGATACAGCACATAAAAACAGCCATGGCGCAACAGAGAGTCTTACCGGAAACACTCAAGCAACAAATGTCCAATGTTTGATCTTTAACCATAATAACATTTCAGAGAAAGATAGCTGCATTTCTTAGCTATCTTCATTTTAAACACAAATTCAGGACAGGAACATGGAGATTGATTGATTGATGATGTTTCAAATACATTTTGAAAAATATGTTACATTTGTTTTCACACTCCTTTCCTATGCAACAAATTTCTGACAACGAGTATCCTTGTGAATATTTTGACAACGAATAGAACAAAACCTCATCCCACATAAACAACAATTGTAACCTGCAATGTAACCACAAACCGAGCAAAAATAGCGACGAGAAGACGAACTCGGAGGTCCAACTGCTGCTTTCAAGTAAGTCGGTACATGCGACGGTAAAGACTCCAAATTTGCCTAAAACAAACGATTCTTAGAACCAAACTTCTAATGCCTTAGCCTAGCCGCAAAATAGTTAGTTAGTAAGTTACCTCTTGCAATAGCTCAAGGAAGGATTTAGGAGCTTTACGAGCTTCTAAAGCTTTCGCTTGTCGAGTTTTACGCTTTGATCCTTTGTGTTGCTTCTTCTGTAAGTAACCTACCAACTCAGAAAAACAGAGCTTAAACTAAAACTACAGATTCACACACAGAGCTATCTTCAAATGTGAAAGATTGATTATTCACCGAGATCATCATCTTCATCAAGAGAAGCTTCTTCATCATCGTTCAAATCTATCACTTCAATAGCACCATTATCGTTCTCTAAAGCCTCTAGCCTAGCTATAGCAGCCTAGAATCAACCATTTTTGAAAGACGATTCAATTTTTTCCGAAATAAAAAAAGTGAATCCGAAAATCAACAATTTCACCTGAGTTCGATTGTCGTTGCTTGTAAGAGCCGCCGCCATCTTCGTAGCGACCTTACGAGTCCGATTTGATACTCGACGGTTCGACATCTCTTCCTCCATCCCGGAAAATGTTTAGATTGCCGGCGAACGTTGGAAGCGCAGCGACGGATTTTGAATCGACGACGACGGCGACTATTTTTAGGTTGTTTTCTAGAAATAGTCTGTTCGGCCCATTGGGCCTTTAACAACTTACTAAAGCCAACAATGAAAATGAAACATGATCAGCTAAATTAAGCTGTTTCTATATTGGAAGTTATTTATTATTAGGTCGTAATCGATTTTGGATACAACTAAAAAAAAAAAAAAAAAAA
>Ga0041059_1001987_pt1 | contig 15733 bp, 7 predicted proteins | sample AraColnosormetaG_FD_56232 | JGI IMG/M metagenome (GOLD analysis project Ga0041059, IMG submission 56232) | Arabidopsis roots microbial communities from North Carolina, USA - Col MF nosort | ecosystem: Host-associated > Plants > Roots > Unclassified | place: USA: North Carolina | collected 2013-09-02
AAAAAAAAAAAAAAAAAAAATACTCTGTTTTGTTAATTATAATAACCTATGTACGAAGAGCTTAAATACTATACATTAAACATTGTTTAATTTTTTATATCGTTTCTTATTCTATAATTTAGTTGACTTAGTCGTGGTTGGAATATAATTTTCCTCATTAAGATTTGAATCGTTCCTAATATACATACATACAGTTAAATACTTAAATTACTAGCTCTAGCTGGACAGCTAAAATGTTCAATAACTAGTAGATTCTACTAAAATAATAATCCATCTTGATTTTGTTTTAAATAAAAAATATTTATTATTAATACCCATATATAAATTTATAAAATTTCAACCAATCATAAAAATCGGTACATAACAGAAATGACTATTGTTTGACAAAAAATAGAAATGACTACTAAATGCACTTAAATTTTACATAGAAAATAACAAAACATCTAATTAAATAAAACATATAAAAAATCCTATAACATCCTAGAAGTCAAATGAATTTATCTAAACAACAGTTAGAGCCAATTTATTTTTAAAACGTTTTGGCCACGTCAAAATAGGACCGGCCATGTGTATAGTCCTTTTTTTAATTTCTCAAAGGCAGTTGAACTTTAAATAATTGTTCCACAAATTAAGTCTTAATTAATTTATTTTTCTTGAATATAGAAGTCGTCATATCGTCCAGAATTTGAATCGTTCTTTGTCACTGAAAATTAAATGAAAGGTCAAACTAGCGAACAGCTAAGAGATTAGTCTTCAATCATCTTCTAATTGATGCGATTACTTAATGCTGTTTTGTTTAATAAACCAAGTGGATTTCCTATTAATCTGATGTTAATCACGATTCTCGAATTAATAAGTGCGGCAAGCTGTGCTGACGGCCTGAATTTTCGTGCCCACATGAAAAAATTCTCATCATGCCCCCAACTCTTGTAGCTCCCAGGGAACAAGGACACGTTGTGATTAAACAAATCTTGCTAATTAACCAGATCCTATCCATAATGTGAAATGTTGACGGTGAAACCTAGACTCGTACAAAATACATTGCTGATGTAGAAGGAAAATGCCTAGAAGCCCAAATGGCAAATAGAGTAAAATTGAATCCTTATCTACTAACGAATAGCGTGGACGAAGCCATTTTTAAGGGTATGAATCTTAAATGGGCTTATAAACCGTTCACTAAATGATTATGCTCCTAAGCCCATCTAAACTATGGATCCATATTTACTAGTTAGAGAAAGTGAATGTTGTGAATCTCAAGCCTGAAAATTTTAGCGCAGGTTATGTGTTAATAATGAAAAAACATTGCTCACAGGTCACAGCTATATATTGGATCCGAAAAGACATGAAGAACACATGCTTCAGATCGTTTACTTTCGTCCTTCTTGAGCTTTAGTATGTTTTTTATGGCTGGAATTTCTTTATCAAGTAATCACCAAGCCACCAACTTGAACAGAGCAATATCTTTGTCATTCTCATGGATTCCATTCAATTATGTTCTACACCATCACACTTTTTTTAGCAAACATAAGCCATCTAACTCTTTTCATGTTCATAGCCGATCACACTCTAGTATAACAATGAGGTTTGATTCTGTCTAGTTTCTTGAAAATGCATGTATAAACATATTGATGCATTTTCTGTGAGAATTGTTTGGTAGTTTTCCTTAATTGCATCACTTGTCGTCTCTTTGATTTTACAGTCTGCATCACTTGCGCTTGGGATGATGGTTTCTCTTTCTAATGAAGTCGCTTATCTTCTGTATAGGATTTTACTGATGCAAGTGAAACCTCTGGTATGAGTCATCACATGTTTGCCTAGATTCCCCTGTCTGTGTATTGGGAGTTTTTGATGGTCGATGATGCAAATCTTGAAAACTTAAAAGTAAGAATGATTGATTATTCTTGTGTAATGTTTTATTTGAGAGGATTTTTCATAAGTGAACACATTCAATGATTTTTCATCCTTTGTAAAGGATCTTATCTTTAAAAGATAGATCCACTGATGCAGAATACAAATCAGTTATGGCAAATCGAATGCTGTAATACTATTGATGTACTCCACTTCACGTCACACTATTTACAAAACCTAAGCCAAAATTAAGAACAAATCATGCATCATATATACATATGTCAATCTAAAGCAATGATCAAGAGTGAGGAAACATACAATGTAATCATAGTTGACAATATGGAACAGAGCTTTAGAAACTAAACCAGCATCTTTGCAAGTCTAACACAAACAATTCTCAGCTATTGAAACAAAAGCAGTGGATAAAAAAGTAGACAAAGCTTACAGCAATAGTCATCTATTCCAAAAATACCGGAATATTCTTGCAAGTCTAATACCAAACAATTCTCAGCTACTGAAACAAAATCAGCGGATAAAACAGTACATAAAGCAAACAACAATAGTCATTTGTTCAGAAAAAAACTGCAAGTTGGATTTCATAATCAATAACCAGATATGTATATGAACTTTGTATGATTCTAAAAAGTTTTTGAACTTTGTGTCTTCTCTTCTCGTTGTTTCAAGAAAGACAAGCCAACAGATGTGCGGACCTCAAAGGCCTATTCCCTTGATATTTACTCTGCTTTTTAGATTGTAGTACACATTCCAAGTGTATGAGAAACATGAGTATTGTTCTCAAGTATTTGCAACAAAATTGGTATGTTTGAAAGAAAAGAAAAGTTAAGTGATCATGCATGCTCTCAAATAACATTGTGTTTGTGTAAGCAAGATTTCTTCAATGGTAGTTTAGACTACTACCTTTCTTTTGTTTTTCATTGATTTATACACAAGCAAATACAAGAGACTTCTATAACGAAGGGAATGATCACGTAGTAATTTCATTGATTTACTTTAGGTTCTTCATTGGTTTTATGATTCGTTTTGATGCTCTTATATGCCGGTTTGATCAATCTGTGCATCTGTGACTTTTTCAGTATTGGTGTATAATATATAATAACCAGCATTTACCATTAGAAAACAAAAATCACTATGTATTACATATCAGTTCTTGGAAATAAAAAGAGAAATAGGAACGCTAATGAAATAATACAAGCAAGATAGAACCACTCATTATCATCAAAACGTAAGTTCAAATTTCTTCACCCAAATAACTCGATAAACATGATCGGGAGCAGATATACCCATTGTGATCATCCGACGTATCATCAGAATCATCATTAGAAGCATCATCAGAAACAACATCAGAAACAACATCAGAATCATCATCAGAAGTATCATCAGAAACATCATTAGAAGGATCATCAGAAACATCATCAGAAACATCATCAGAACCATCATCAGAACCATCTTCAGAATCCTTTAGGATCTTTAGGATGACGGAGACCTTGCATCGAGAGTTACACTGGATGCAAAATGGCCGAGTGTTGATATTGTTAGGAACCGCCTCAAACTCGATTTCTTTTTCCCCAAAGGAGTAGATTTGTCCTAGCACGAGACGTGAGAAATCTCCTAGTACGCACTGAGCATGCAAGGTGACTCCACAATCATAACATGTATAGAACCATATACTTGGATCTAATTCCTTCTCACAAATGTCGCACCAATATTTACCGCTCGCCTCTTCCTTCTCACCACAACATAAAGTGAGAGGGTGCCCATCGTTCCTATGCCAAATCTTTTCTGGTAAAGTAGCACAATACAAACACAAATCAAAGTCACAAGCTTTACAACGAAGCATATAATCTTCTATACTCTTTTGGCATCCATCGCAAGTGTGTTCCTCTTTTTTTGCAAAATATAAGGGATGTATATGGCCATCATGGACGAGCGGCTCATTAAGGGAACCACAATGCACATCTACATCCGACCACTCATGGGAGCTGTACGCGAAACCATCAGATAATATTCCACACAACTCGCAGTGTGTAATTTCGGTAGTTTCTTTCATTAATGTGTACGGTCTGGTGCCAAAGACAAGTCTTTTCTTCATAGGAAGATTAGCACACTTTTCATGGAGAACAAAGCAACATTCCTCTTCTTCACAAACATAGATGGAGCCAAATTGAACTGGATGGATACATGCTTCACAGCGTCTGCGCTCATCATGAATGACGTCTTCTTTGTGAAGCTTTAATTGATGCTCTTCATGACTAAAATGGCATATCAAGTTATCACCCACCACCTTGAATGGTGAAATGTCTTCTGTGATCTCAGTGGTCCCTTCCAATTCTACGCCATCCCATACGTCAGTTCTCACGGCACATGTAGAATGAACAGCATAGTTAGGGCAAACAGAGCAAGAGTAAGCCCCCTTGTACTGACTTACATTTTTGTGACAAACTCCGCATTCCGAATACCCAGTGCCGAGATGATGAGTTAAATATATGCGATGATCATGACGATTGATATTGATGACACGGGGCCTGTCGATACACTTTCTTGCGGTAACAAAATCACACTGAAGACATACATACGCCGTAAACTGGCATTTCTTCCCACAAACGTCACAGATACATGAGATTCTTCTAGGTAAGAGAGTAAGTGGGTGTTTGTGGGTCTTCATATGCTCAATAACAAGGAGTGGTGGGTTTTTGGTACAACCAAGGCACGATGTGAAATTGCAAACGGAACAATGATAAAGCATATTTTCAGCTGGTATATTTCCACATAAAAGACAACTTTTCTCGGCATCATCCGTAAGTGACTCAGATGTGATTAACTTGAGAGGATGAATAGAATGACAAGGATGATTTACCTCTTCCGAGAGATGGACGCAGTTCACGTGGAAATACATATCGCATTCAAGACATGAATAGGATGGACCTTCAATAGACTCCTTGCATAATTCACAAGGAACCTTCTCCTCTCGTATCTTCAAGAAGACGACAGCATGATCATGACACAGCGGATGTTCGATAGCAGGCGGTGACGGTTTCATACCACAAGTCAAATCCACCTTGAACTCACATGTGGGACAACTATAACAGGGAGTCAATAGCTTTTGTCCACACAAATCACATGGACCATCTTTCGAGTCATTGGTGAGCAGGAGAGGATGTTCAGGGTGGGAACTATGGCTGATCTCCCCTGGGGCCTCAGCACAGTCCTTATGGAACCAAACATAACAGTAAGGTTCATTGCAAAAGTAGCCGGCGTACATGAAACCATTTACATGGCAGCCATCACATTCATCATCAATACATCGAGCCGAAGGAAAAAGAGGGTGCTCATGAATTGGTAGGTCTACTGCTTCTGTAGCCATTCTTTTGATCGGGTACAAATGAATGAATCAAAGGGGTTTGTTAATTAGTTTGATGAGATCTCCAAGTGAAGACGGAAGACTTTATTTTATATTTATGATCTACATAAATTGGGTGGTTGGTGTATCCCATCAATAATCGTCATCAAGTTGGTGTACAACTGTTCTCGTTTGGTTCATACCATAAAAACAAAAAAAAAACTATTTTCCTGTGGTGCTAGTTCGATTGGGCCCTGTAATACAATTCTCATGCTTTTAAACGTTTTTTTCTTCTCCAACTTCAAACTAACCAAATAACCTAACGCATCAAGAGATTCAGAGTCATGCCTTTAATGTTAAGGGATCCGGATGTTGGAATCTAGTCATTGTTCAATCCTCAAATTGGTAAAATGGAACTCAGCTTGAGAAGAGAACACGATCAAAAGAGATGAAGACGTCGTAGGAAAGGAAGAGTCAAACAGAAGTTTCCTCTTCTTTTGTGTCATGAGAGAGTTGACAATCAATAGATATTGAAACATGAAACGATACAAACTTAAATGTTTTGGTTCTCTTTCTTGCATTGTCAGATTTACTCCATTTCACATCACAAAACTAATTACAAAAACTAAACCAAAACTAAGAACAAATCAAGCATGAGACTAGCAATGTAATCATAGTTCGCAACATGAAACTAAACGAGTATTAATGCTTTAGAATAATCTAGCAAGTCTAAGACCAACTCTCAGCTAAAAATCAAATTCGAAGCAAAAGTTGGAATCCATAATCCACAACGATCAGAATGCCACTTACAATTCATATTACGAACCCAATTCATGGGGCACTTACTGAAATGTGGTTACTAGATCACAGTGTAATTTCTGCAAGGCAAAGATTGAATACGAGTAAAACAACGAGCAACTCTCAATACGACAGGATTGGGACACAAAGAGCAAATATAGACTCCAAACATTATCAATAGCAGCAGTACTTACAAAACGTAGAAATTCCAAACGAAACAGAGATACTTAAAGGACATTCTAAAACCCTAACTCAGATCTTCCAAATTCCATTAACCCTAAAGCAGAGCAACATCCATATGATAAGAACCCTAACTCAATTATTCAAGAGCTGGTGAATTTCGTGACGGCTTTAGTCCCCTCAGAAACGGCATGCTTCGCCAACTCTCCAGGAAGCACCAATCTCACAGCAGTCTGAATCTCCCGAGAAGTGATCGTAGGTTTCTTATTGTACCTCGCAAGCTTCGACGCCTCTTGAGCAAGCTTCTCGAAGATATCGTTAATGAAACTGTTCATGATCCCCATCGCTTTGCTGGAGATTCCGATATCGGGATGAACTTGCTTAAGCACCTTGAAGATGTAGATCTTGTAAGTCTCGACACTCTTCTTCTTCATCTTTTTCTTCTTGTCGCCTCCGGCACCAGCTTCCTTCGGGAGCTTCTTTCCGGCCTTTGGTTTCTTCTCCGCCGGAGCTTTCTCGGCTTTTGATTTCTCCTCCACCGGCTTCTCGGAAGCTGGTTTCTTCTCAGCGGGCTTCTTCTCTGCTTTCGGCGCCATTGATACGGTTTTTCTCGAGGTTTCTAGGTTTAACGAGATCTGAGATTGAGTAGGTTTAATCGCTTTGGATTGCTTGATGACCTAGAAAAAATTGAGATATTGCTTTTATATAGATCCTATGGAGTGATATGATTGGATACATTAAGTTGACGCGGATCGATATCTGTACCGTTTGATCTGCTTTTTAATAGAATGATATCGACGGTTGAAAAGGAATCTTGAAAAGGAGGAAAGCTCTCACACGTGACGGTTCTTATTGGATACATTTGGTGGCCAGGACTATTGACGTGTCCCAGATTGGCGCTATCTAGTGAAATTTTCCATTCCCGCCATCCTCGAAAAATTCTGCATCGGCCCATGTATTGTAATGAGCCCAGTTGTAGGCCCAATTATAACCAGTGAGATCGACCCGACCCGTCCGGGTCCCCAGATATCGGTTCGTTGTTGCGACACTAACACAGACCAATGCTGGTTCTGATTTTCACGGTGGACCTCTTTGATGAAGCTCCCTTGCACGATTCGATCAATAACAAGCTCTCATTTTCGCAATAGCTTTAGAAATGTGAGCTCTGTGATCGATTCTGCACAAGAAGAATGTAGAATCGCTGAAGATAAGCAATTCGTCGATGCTGTCAAAAGAATCGTGCGAGGGAAACGGAGCTGGGAGATCGCATTGAGCAGTGAGCTAGTCTCGAGAAGATTGAAGACTGTTCATGTTGAAGAGATTCTGATTGGAACCATTGATGATCCCAAATTGGGTTTGAGGTTTTTCAATTTCCTCGGTTTGCATCGAGGATTCGACCATTCCACGGCGTCGTTTTGTATTTTGATCCATGCTCTGGTCAAAGCTAATCTCTTCTGGCCTGCTTCATCACTGTTGCAGACGCTTCTGCTTCGTGCGCTGAAGCCAAGTGACGTTTTTAATGTGCTTTTTAGTTGTTATGAAAAATGTAAGCTTAGTTCAAGCTCGAGTTTTGATTTGTTGATTCAGCATTATGTACGAAGTAGGAGAGTTCTAGATGGAGTTTTGGTGTTTAAGATGATGATAACGAAAGTTAGTTTACTGCCTGAAGTGAGAACTTTGAGTGCTCTTTTACATGGGTTGGTTAAGTTTAGGCATTTTGGTTTGGCAATGGAGTTGTTCAACGATATGGTCAGCGTGGGGATTCGTCCTGATGTTTACATTTACACAGGAGTTATACGTAGCTTGTGTGAGTTGAAAGATCTCTCTCGAGCTAAAGAAATGATTGCTCATATGGAGGCAACAGGATGTGATGTGAATATAGTTCCATATAATGTGTTGATAGATGGGCTTTGTAAGAAGCAGAAGGTTTGGGAGGCTGTTGGGATAAAGAAGGATTTAGCTGGAAAAGATCTGAAACCAGATGTTGTGACATATTGTACATTAGTCTACGGGTTATGTAAAGTGCAAGAATTTGAGATCGGATTGGAGATGATGGATGAGATGTTATGTTTGAGGTTCAGTCCTAGTGAAGCTGCGGTTTCAAGTTTGGTAGAGGGGTTAAGGAAGAGGGGAAAGATTGAAGAGGCGCTTAACTTGGTTAAAAGAGTAGTAGATTTTGGTGTCTCACCTAATTTATTTGTGTATAACGCATTGATTGACTCATTGTGCAAAGGTAGAAAGTTCCACGAAGCTGAGTTGCTTTTTGATAGGATGGGGAAAATTGGGTTGCGTCCTAATGATGTGACCTATTCAATTTTGATTGATATGTTTTGCAGAAGAGGGAAACTGGATACGGCACTTAGTTTCCTGGGGGAAATGGTTGATACGGGTTTGAAACTAAGTGTGTATCCATACAATTCTTTGATTAACGGGCACTGCAAGTTCGGTGACATTAGTGCAGCAGAGGGTTTCATGGCAGAGATGATTAATAAAAAGTTGGAGCCAACAGTGGTAACATACACATCATTAATGGGTGGATATTGCAGCAAAGGGAAAATAAACAAGGCCCTTAGGCTCTATCATGAGATGACAGGGAAGGGTATTGCGCCGAGTATCTATACATTCACCACGCTTTTATCGGGTCTATTCCGTGCTGGGTTGATTCGTGATGCAGTAAAGCTGTTTAACGAGATGGCAGAATGGAATGTTAAGCCAAACAGAGTGACTTATAATGTCATGATTGAAGGTTATTGCGAGGAAGGAGACATGTCTAAAGCCTTTGAGTTCCTGAAAGAAATGACCGAGAAAGGTATTGTGCCTGATACATACAGTTATAGACCGTTGATACACGGGCTATGTCTCACAGGTCAAGCTTCGGAAGCCAAAGTGTTCGTGGATGGCCTTCACAAGGGAAATTGTGAGCTGAATGAGATATGTTATACCGGACTCTTACACGGATTTTGCAGAGAAGGAAAATTAGAAGAGGCGTTAAGCGTTTGTCAGGAGATGGTACAAAGAGGGGTGGATTTGGACCTTGTGTGCTATGGTGTTCTTATAGATGGAAGTTTAAAGCACAAAGATCGAAAGTTGTTTTTTGGACTTTTAAAGGAGATGCATGATAGAGGACTAAAGCCTGATGATGTGATTTATACAAGTATGATTGATGCAAAGAGCAAAACCGGAGATTTCAAGGAAGCATTTGGAATATGGGATTTGATGATAAACGAAGGGTGTGTACCTAATGAAGTCACGTACACTGCTGTTATCAACGGATTATGCAAAGCCGGGTTTGTTAATGAAGCCGAGGTTCTTTGTTCAAAAATGCAGCCTGTCAGTTCGGTTCCTAACCAAGTAACGTATGGTTGTTTTCTCGACATTCTCACCAAAGGAGAAGTAGACATGCAGAAAGCTGTGGAGCTCCATAATGCAATCTTGAAAGGGCTTTTAGCAAACACCGCTACATATAATATGTTGATCCGCGGTTTTTGTAGACAAGGGAGAATAGAAGAAGCTTCTGAGCTCATCACAAGGATGATAGGCGATGGAGTTTCCCCTGATTGTATAACCTACACAACAATGATCAATGAGCTTTGTAGGAGAAACGATGTGAAGAAAGCGATTGAGTTATGGAACTCGATGACGGAAAAGGGTATAAGGCCAGATAGAGTAGCGTATAACACCCTAATACACGGTTGTTGTGTGGCGGGAGAAATGGGGAAGGCGACCGAGTTGAGGAATGAGATGTTGAGACAAGGCTTGATACCTAACAACAAAACCAGTAGAACAACTACTTCGAATGACACTAGTTCTAAATCCTAACCCCTTTGGTAATTGTATAAGTTGAAACATTCTTTGACATCTCAACCATTTATAGATAAGAAATAATTTTGGTGAATAGTTTTTGCATTTTTTATACCCTCTGTAACAAAGAGAACAAAGGGAAGCTTAAAAGAATCATCTTACCCAAATCTTAATCTTAAGCTTTGGTAGAGTTGAAACAAAGGAAGCAAACACAGCACAAACCTTGTGATAATTTTGAATATAGATGAGACACTGTAAGGTAACATAGACACAGAGAACAGACCAGACAGATAGAATGAAGGGTGTCAAGTGTATCTAACAGTCACAAGAGACTGTAAGAGAATAGAAAACACCATTTCATAATAGTCGAATATAATCGGAAGCTTATTCAAAGAGAGTTTCTTTTAGTTGACGCGGCTTTTCAAAACATCAAGATCCATCTCAGTTGGATCAGTTGCTTGAAGCTCCACTTGAATTCCATCAAGTTCACGCTTGAACCTGTCCTTAGAGCTCGCATAGATCATCTTGCTTCTCACCTTTGCTACGTCGGGACACCTTTGGCAGCAGCAGCAACAACAACAACAACAAGGTAAGAATAGAGAAATGAGGTTACATGGTTTTAGCAGATAACAAGAAATTATGTTACCATGCAATGAAGAAAATCTTGCTCTTCTGGCAATTCTCTGCAGTGACAAAGTCGAAATCATAAATGGCGTATCGGCATTCGTCAGCTGGAAGACTTGCTGCAAAGTCCTCGTAAGTTAGAATAGGTTCACCAACTTTCTCAACAATCACTTGCTTCTGCTTCTCCTCAATCTTGTAGACAATGAAACGGTGTGTCCTTTTCGCCTTCAGTTCCAGAAATCTTAGCTTGCAGTCATCATGGACTGCCATTCCTGACGCAGCATTAGCCTGATTTCAATAAAACAACAGAAGCACTAAGATTCACATCCCAGATCCCACAAAGCTAGCCTATAATTGAATCCACACAATACTAAAAGCCAAGAATCTCTTATTTAGGAATCTTAGAAATTTCCTGAAACCTCTAAAACTAGAATAGCTCACACATAAACTCGTTAATACATCTCTAGCAACGATTTAGACTTCAATTGCAACTTCAACACACAACAAGCCTGATGGATCAAACAATCGAATAAGGTCGTAGAAACGTTCAATAGTTAATGAAACTTCGAAAGCACACACACAAAATTAGCAGATTCCTTCATGATTTCGATTCTAACTTACGAAGCACAAGTGGATCACTAACTCTGATCACATCAACACAAAATCTCAAAGATCTAAATCGGAGAAAACAAATCCATATACCAGATCTAGTGAGCCAAAATCGTTATTCAAAATCCGAGACGAAAGCAAAAATCGAGAATCGAGCCTAAAAATTGAAGAACTGAAATAAACAAAAAGAGAACAAGAAGAAGTGAAAATGTAGTATCACCATGGCTGAATCAAAACGGTGTCAGAGACAATTTCGGGTGAAAGAAGGAGACGCAGAGAAGAGTGAATGATGTTTTCAACGAATATGACTCTTTTTGCTTCTTCTCTCTTTACTTTCTTCTGCGTTATTTGGAAGCTAAATTCCGAATATATAGAGAAGAACCTGCTTTTTGTATTTTTATTTATTTTCTTCGTAATTTCGTATTCTTCAATTTATTTATGAATTAATAAACTATATGGTAAGCATATTATTATTGTTTTGGTCAACATATAATAATCATCTAAGTATTTTTGTTGGGCTAAGATTTGACAGTTGAAAGATTGCGTAGAATGAGCAATGGACAACTGCCAATGGTTGGATCTGTTTCCAAATAATCAAAAGTATCGATTAGGATTTTATGTTTGATGGTCAGTTTATCTTATTGGACCAAACTCGATTGAGCAACTCTTCTCGTTATTGGAACTATCCTAAATTCCTAATACTTTGAACCTGAAATAGTCGCATTGACGAATATGTGAATAGTCGTGTACGAAATGAAATTCTATCAATCCAGAGATCCTTATGTTTGAAAATGTATATTACCTTTGCACAGTATCAACTTGCCTATAAAACTTTCACAACTTTTTAATCCCTGGATCATTAGTTTTCATTATGTGAAGACAAGATGTGCCAATAGGATTCTTGTTTAATAAAGGGTTCGATTTCTTCCACAATGGTAAAGAGCACAAGCCAGATTCCTTAAGTTTTAAGACAACACTATAAGGACCCAAAAAGGAGACCAAAGACAAAGACAAAGACCAAACTGATAAAATGAAGCTGTTCAGGTTGGTACCGTCACAGCAAACTTTAGGAAAAAGCATCACTGAGTAATAGTACGAAAAAGTTTGATTCAACCGAAATTTTCAGGGGATTTCTTTCATCAATTGGCTCGGCTTTTGAAAACATCAAGATCCATCTCGGTTGGATCGGTTGCCTGAAGCTCGACCTGAATTCCGTCTAGTTCTCTCTTGAACCTGTCCTTGGAGCTCGCATAGATCATCTTGCTTCTCACTCTTGCTGTGTCCGGAGACCTGGCAAAAAAAAAACAAGAAGAAATGTTAATGAAAAGAATGTGAAACCAAGATAGACAGGTTTTAGCAGAGATAGTATAGTTAGTTAGTTACCATGCCACGAAAAAAATCCTGCTCCTTGGGACACCCTCAGAACTGACAAAATCAAAATCGAAAATGGCATAGCGGCATTCATCAGCTGGAAGACTTGCAGCAAGGTCCTCATGGGTTTGACCCGGTTCACCGATTTTCTCAACAATCACTTGTTTCTGCAGCTCCTCAATCTTGTAAATGATGAAACGGTGTGTCCTTTTCGTCTTCAATTCCATAAATTTCAGCTTGCAGTCATCATGGACTGCCATTCCTGATGCTGCATTAGCCTGTTACCAACAAAACATAGAACATTAAGATGCAACTCTCTTCAGAATACACATATTAGTAGACACTATACCCATCTTTTAAAACGGCGTTCGGGTTATACATTAGTTCAGAGATCAAACATAATGAATCATGAACAGATCTTGGTAGTGTGTATATCAAAGGGAAGACGTGGATGACTCCCACAACGTATATGAACGATGATGTTGAGCTATCATAATATCAATTTGACAGATTTTACAGTTCTGAATCATATTAATCGGATGATACTCTACCATCAACAGAATCAAACACACATCTGAAAACTTCAACAGCAGCAAATAATAACTCAAAGAAGCGAGAAAACAATATCTTATAAAAGGAAAAGGCTAAACAAACGATAGACGTAACCCTAAAATCAAAGGAAAACCACATGGAACACTATTATTCTTCCTGGTTTCAAAATCAATTGGCTAAAACCAACACAAGCACACTGAAATTGAAGACTTTACTATCGGCCGATTCATATCCTAGATCAGTCCATCTAACCATACAAATCCAAAATCTCAGAGATCTAAACAAAGAAACGAGTCCATCTACAGATCTAATCATATCTAACTCTGGGCGAGAACTTAAATCGGAAGAATTGAAAATCCAAGATGAAATGGAACTCGAATCGAGAAGCAAAGTTCAAATCAAGCCATAGAGAACAAAGAAAGAGAACTATATAAGAGAGAAAAATTAGACTTGAGCTCACCATGGTTGAATCAAAGCTAGTCTCAGAGAAAATAATTGAAGAGACGAAGAAGCAGGAGAATAATGGAGTCTTGTGTGTTTTCTTCGGTGTGCGTCTTCTCTCTTTTTTTTCCTCAGCTTTATGCGGAAGCTCTCTAGTCCGAATAAGTAAACATGTGTGAGCGTTTTAATTTGCTTTATTTTATTTACATAGAGATTGTTTCATAAATTCATTAATTATTTTTCAAAAGTAAAATCTTGATTTAATTAATATAAAAATAAGAATTAGTTCAAAATATACATAAGTGAAATCTGTAACAATTTGTTGAACAAATAATTTTCTTTATTTTATGCCAAACAAAAAAAAATAACTATTCTATTTATTCCAATAACTATGTTTTTTATTCCATATATTTGCTGTTTGTTTCAAACTTCTGATATATTCTATGGCTTCCATGAGAACTAAACTTAATACAGAATTCTTCTTTGATATTTCTTGATTTGAAAAACAATACTTGATTTTCTATCATTTCTTAAATGATGATAGATTTGTTCAAAACTCTGATGTTGATATCTATGCCAAGTTGCCAACCTATTGTTTCACCCAAAGAAAAGTAACAGTTGAATGGAATTAACTGTAGTTATGTATTCACATGCAAAATTTCTTAGAAAAAAATCAAAAAATCTGTTTGACCATCCATTAAGAATAGTTCATAACCATATATTTGTTCTTCGTTGAAAAAAAAAGACTATAGTTCTATAGTTCCTATCTTTTTTCTTCTTTTTTTTGATCAATAGTTGCTATCTTTAAAAGGAAAGAATATAGAATGAAAGGTCGAAGAAGCATATGGCTCTCATGCGGGGCATCTCAGGTTGGCTCCACTTTCGGCTCACCTTTCATCATAACCGGTGATGGAGGCCAGCTTACCCGAGCTGGAATATTCCTTTCATAATATGCCACGTGGAAATTTTGGAATTCTATTTCGATTATGATTTTCCCGAAAATAGTATATTATTTCACACAAATGTGCAATAATGCGCTAAAACATTTGTGTTAATTCCTTACTAAACTAAACAGTATAAATAGCCAAATTTTATATCAACAAATTAGCAAATGTTTCAAAGTTGCATAAAGCAAACCGCGTTAATGTTTCCAATAACGTATGATTAGGAGAAACAACATGTTTATACACAAACTCGGTATATATCTTTATATATATCCAAAATTTGCAGGTATTTGACCGTTAGTTATCGATATAACTTTAGGAAAGTCTCAAACAGTAGTTAGAGTTCCCGATCGTGTCCTTTTGAAAGATCCCAATATATTTGGTTTCGGTATATCTTAGTTGATATGATCGTATTTGCATATTTCTATACCATTGTTTCAATAGGATTAAGATTGACGTGTGTTACTTGATTGAACCAAAGCATACTTCCTTCGAGATTATAGATTATTGATAACACAAGATTTTAGATTCTTGATAACTCTTTGGATTATGTTTTTTCGACAACAACAAATCTCATATTTCGAGCGATATTAGATATTTCTTAAACAATAAATGACATTATGTGAGCATTAGAATTTAGAAGCCCGTATGCTATGCTGGTATCAAAAGGCTTGCATTTCTACAAAATGACTTTCTTCATTAATTGTCGACCTTTCATGCTGATTATTTGGTCTTCCTTATTAGATATTTTTGTATCGCTGACTGGTTCAATAATTTATTTTACTCAACTTAGTATTGTGTTGATTTTTATAGAAAAACATAGCCAAAACCCCAAAACATACAAAACTACAAACAAATAAAAATATATATAATATGTGATGAATCATATTTCAAACCATAATAGGCGTTACTAGATTTTTACCCGCGGTATACCGCGGAGACAATTTATATTTTAAAGGTAGTATATATAAAAGTTTACAATTTGTAACTATCTATGTAACTATTTATAAAATATTTTTATTTTATAGTTTAGAATTGTTATTAAGTAACAACCTGCCAAACCCGTCCCGCTAACCCGTCCCGCTAACCCGTCCCGTAAAAAAAATTCATTTATTTTATTAATGTTGATCTTATTTATCATATGTTTATGAATCATTGTCTAAATATTTTGTAATTTTGTAGTAATTAAATGCTATCAAATATCTCT
>Ga0041059_1001988_pt1 | contig 15729 bp, 15 predicted proteins | sample AraColnosormetaG_FD_56232 | JGI IMG/M metagenome (GOLD analysis project Ga0041059, IMG submission 56232) | Arabidopsis roots microbial communities from North Carolina, USA - Col MF nosort | ecosystem: Host-associated > Plants > Roots > Unclassified | place: USA: North Carolina | collected...
TTTTTTTTTTTTTTTTTTTTTTCACTGAAAGATATATTTTATATTCAAGACTGTAACCAAATATACAAAAAGTTAGGATCAAGGACAATCATTCTAGATCAACCACAATGAGTATTACACTAAGCAATACTTCTTTCTTTCTCAAAAAGATGTTTCAGCCAAAAAGGAAACCCGGTTGCTACATACGATTGGCGGCGATCCTCCATTGTCACGCTCTTGGCAATAAGATGAGCTCCAAGATTAGAGCTTCTTACTTCACCACACAATTCCAATCCAAAAAATTACTTAATTCTCCCAACAAAAAGTGAATCTGAAATTTATACGAAGGCCAAGACGGCAGTCGCGTAACAGCTCCAATTAGATCATTGTCTTCAGAGGCAAAGATGATTTTATCAACTCTGAGACTTTTCATACTCTCCATGGCCCATTGCCAACAAAGAAAAGTAGCATCAAGCTTGCTATGAACAGATGCAAAAGATCTTCTAGCATGAATTAGGACCTTACCGTGTTCATCTCTCAAAAACCCGCGCAGCACCTCCAATCTCACCAAATCTATCCCATGACGATCTAATATTGCATTTTAACCAATCATGGGGAGGAGGAGACCACTTAACCTTAACCGAAATGTGAACAGCTTGCTCATTCACCAAATCCTGATTCTCAAGAACTTGAGCAAAGAACCATTGATTGGCATCCTCTTTAATCTTCGCAACAGTTTTTGAGATCGCAAATCTTGTCCCTTTATTAATTACCTTTTTCACAGAAAAAAATAATATTCTGAAAATACACTTCCATGGAACACTTCATCAATTTGAAGTAAAAACAAAAAAAATGATGTTTTTTTTGTTTCACCTGATCAATCAAATATTTTTTCTCATTACACAATCAAAAACCTCAAATCCATTAATTTTCAAAAGATGGAAAAAAAATATGAATTGACTATGCAATATTACACATTTTCTTATTATTTATACATCGAATTTTTTCATTCCTTATGGGAAAAAGGGAATCAGGTTACTTTGACCGAATCAATAACCCAATGTTGACCATCGGTTTTGACCTTTAACCGGTTAATCTCTGCGAACAGATTCACGGCTCTCCTCACTCCTCTATTATCCGCCGCCGTGAAATAATCGTGACCAAATATAACACCGCCGGGTCGGAGTATCCGAACCGCCCGGTTTATATCCGCCCATGCCGAATTAAAATCGTGACCCGCGTCTATCTCCACCAGGTCCGCCGTCACTCCCCACTCACACAGCTTCTCCAAAGCCGAACCGGTCGAGAAAGGAACCGGCAATATCGAACCGGAAAAATCCGAGATAACCACGTTTTGCATAAACTGGTACATAAGCAGAACGTCACCGTTAACCAAAGCCATGTCCTTAAACCGGTCTCGAAAACCGGGCCAGCCACGGAAGTCGTCGACGCATAGAATCTGAGTCTCCTCGAGCCCAAGTCGGCGCGTGAGATTCGCCATGTGTATCGCCGACGCGCCGAGAAAACTCCCGACTTCGACGATCGTCTTAGGTTTGACTCGGCGGATTAGATTCTCGAAAACGGCCCCGTATGATCCCCAACCTTTGATTCTTTTTGGCCGGAGAAACTTCTTGGCGTGCGGTGGTGGGAAATCGATGTACGGAGAAGTTCCGTTAAAGATCCGGTCAATAACAGTCTGGCGAATCAATTCCGGCGGAACAAGATTGCCGCATGGAGTCGTAACTCGGAAGTTGTCGATTGAACAAACTTGAGGTTTTGTCGTTTCCACGGCTGTCGTAGACGGTGGCAGCTGCTGCTGCAGCGGTTGATGATAGTGGTAGGCGGAGAAGTAACCAAAGGCGTAGGTTAGAACTATGACGATAACGTACGCAGCCTTGGTTTTCAAGAATTGGAAGGCGTCGCGTTTGTGAGGAAGACGACGATCCTCCTTCATGGTCAAGATTTCTGAGAATGAAGAATCAAGTAAAAACAAAATAGGATTAAGGAAGGATAATTGTTTTTGTTATTAAGTTTATATAATTCGAATTATGGAAATTTATTTATGATTATTTTGGCGGGTCAGTTTGTTGAGACGTTTAAATACAGTCGGATAAGGAAATTGCTCACGTCGTGATCTAATTTATTTGTATTTATTTGACTTTACGTGTCTAGAAAGCTACATGTGATGTAGTCATTTACAATCAAAATCATTTGCTTTAATCCTTGACTTAATTCATTCTGTATTTCGGGTTTTATGAGTTTAGAAAAACCATATAAAACAAAAACTTATTTAACTCCCCTAGACCTATTAATAAATGAAACTACGAATCTCTAATCTTTAGTGTATTTACAGTTTTCCAACGAAATCATATGTTATAACACGACACGACCTCAATAGTCAATAATAAGTAGAATCATGTTTTGAACATGTCAAATGCAGCACTGATTCGAAAGAATAAAGAAAAAAAGAGTTTTGAATCGTAATTCTGCAAGAATTAAAGTGTAGTGTTTAATATATGTGGCATTCGCCGAGATCATCTTATAATAGAGTATGTGTCATACGCCGAAAACAATGTTGGACACTTGGACCTTTCCTTACTGATAAATAAATAAATTCATATCAACTAGCAAATTAGCATATTACAGGTTTTGGTTATAACAATTACTCGAGCTAGACGTATGATGAAATTCAGCAAACTAGTAGATTTGCTATTATATCTTCCCTTGTGATGATTGTAGTTTTGTCTCTTAATAAAACTAGTAATTAACGTTTCAGAAAACAATGCCCATTTTGGTAATTTCACAGAGATTTATCCAAAGTTTTTAAAGAGATAAGACGATAGAGTTGGACGACCGTCTTCCACCGTTGAATTCTTCTGGAACTGGAGTCCACTGTTTAAGCTTCACTGTCTCTGAATCGGCAAAGGTAAACGTATCAATTATTCTACAAACCCTTTTATTTTTCTTTTGAATTACCGTCTTCATTGGTTATATGATAACTTGATAAGTAAAGCTTCAATAATTGAATTTGATCTGTGTTTTTTTGGCCTTAATACTAAATCCTTACATAAGCTTTGTTGCTTCTCCTCTTGTGAGTTGAGTGTTAAGTTGTAATAATGGTTCACTTTCAGCTTTAGAAGAAAATGGCATCAGGAGGTAAAGCCAAGTACATAATCGGTGCTCTCATCGGTTCTTTCGGAATCTCATACATCTTCGACAAAGTTATCTCTGATAATAAGATCTTTGGAGGCAAGTTCTGCTCAAGATTTATCTAGTTTTGTGTGTGTTTTCAAGTTAGGGACGATCTTAATGGTTATCTTCTTGTGAAAATTTCAGGGACTACTCCAGGAACTGTCTCTAACAAAGAATGGTGGGCAGCAACGGATGAGAAATTCCAAGCATGGCCAAGAACCGCTGGTCCTCCCGTTGTTATGAATCCCATTAGCCGTCAGAATTTCATCGTCAAGACTCGTCCGGAATGAGAAAATAATAAGTTCAATGCTTTGATTTTCAGAATAAGATGAACGATGACGATGTTTTCTAAATCCGAGCTTGTACTAAATAACAATACATTACAACACGGTTTGCGGAACTACTCCACAGTCTATCTTCTGTTAAAAAACTCAAACAAGCTATTGCAAAAAGCCCTTACGAGACTCACAAGTCCTAAATATCAACAAAACAAAGCTTCTTTGGATCCTTTTCACTTGCCATCATCTTTTCCTTGTCCATCTGCTCCATCTTGCTTTCCTCCTCTAAGCCCCACTGTTAGCAAAGAAAGAAGTAATGGATACAAGTTACAATTTATGAGATTGAGTATTGTCTTAATAATGTAAAGAGAGTTACCGTTTCCTCCAAGACCGGTTTCTGGTTGTTGCATCGCATGCTGCATCCCGTTGTTGGTCATACCCATTGGTCTAATCCCCATGTGTCCTTGCATAGCTTGCTGATGTATCTGCTGCTGCTGTTGCGGATCCTGAAACTGGAGTGGGCTACCAAACTGTAAAGGACCCCTTGGAGCGAAAATCCCTGCAGGGGATGCTTGTGGGTGTTGCATGAAGTAGCTAGGTGGTTGCATCCCAGAATGCGGTGTTGCCATCTAACAGAAATCATACCCAACAGTAAGCAAACCCCCAAACAACATTAAATTTCTGTGATAGATCGCAATTGAGTTTTATCATCACAAACAACCTGGGCAGCGACAGCTGTAGATGGTGAAGGTCCTGGCGTAGGTGGTGGGGGTTGAGCATCAGCAATTGCAGCAAGATACATCAAGTTCTTCTGGAGAAGAGCTTGGTACCTGAAAATATAACAGAGCAAAAGATAGAATAACTATATAAACCTCACCATTAATAATAGTAATTCTAAGCTTCCATTACTATCTAAGAGACATAAGAAGATGGATAGAAAAGGTGAGACTTACTGGGCGCACTCAGCAAGTTTACCGAGATTCTGGTTTTCCATGATGGCCATAATCAGCTTCTTGTTCTCATCAAGGTACTGCGTTTAAGCAAAGGAAAGAGAATGACAAGGAAATGACGATGCAGCCTATCATCTTACCATGGAAGACATCAAGCCAAGAGAAAGTACAAAACAACAACATCAAGCAAGCATCTAACTTCAATGTCCATTCTTGAAAACCGGATTCAAAGTTTCCTGACCCACCAAGCATCTACTAATTTCCTAGTCCTAGAAACTGTCTCTTCTCATCATCACCAACAACAGACTCTCAAGTGTTGTGGAATTAACGAGAAAGATTCAAATGAAAACCCTAATTGCCACCAATTACAGTCAAAAGAGTATTACTTGCACTCAGAAGCCAATGATTTTGTCAGTACAAAAAAGCTCTAAGAGCCTCCTAAGTAGTGTTGAACAAATTAAGAGAGAGGGAGAGATATAGGGTGAGAAAGAAGGAACCTTTTGGATCTGTTCGGTAGTGATGTTGTTAGCAGGGGGAATCGACGGAACCATCGGAAACATTTGCGGAGACTGCTGCTGCTGCATCTTCTTCTTCTTTACTACTTACTTTGCCCCAACTAAACCCTAATTTCGTCTTCCCCAAAAAACCCTCGACAAAACCCAGACCGATCCAAACGCAGGAAATGATTGCAAGCTATATCTATATATATTATAGAGAGAGAATCCTGCAATTTATTACTTGGATTCACCTGGATGTCGAACCACCTCTGTGTGGATTTTATGACCAAAAATGCCTCTGTCTCTCTCTCTCTCTCTCTAATTTGTCTTTACAAAACTCTAAACGAAAACATAAAACATTAATTAATACAGCAACGAGCAACCTCTAACCAAATTAGAAAGTTTTGGATATATTTGGGCCAATGGGAAAAAAGGACATATTTGGGCCTAAGACGGTTCTAAGGCCCATGGACCATCGAGAAAGTTACATTGCAAAGTACTACATTGAGTCAGTTTCTTCCTTCTTCGCCTAAATTCGAAATTTCGAAACCTCAGACACACTTACAGAGAGACCAAACGGTAACATACAGTAGCTTCTTTTTCTTATTCGTTAAGAAATCTCACGTAAACCCTTCGAATTTCTCAAATCTTCACTCGGAATCTGAAAAAAAATGGTGAGTGATCTCCCGCTTGATGAAGATGATATCGCTCTCCTCAAGAGTCCTTATGTAAGCACCCCTTTTAGAAGAAACCTTTAATTTATTTTTTCTCGAATTTTAGTCTTTACTCGGATGTCGCTTGTGATACGTTAGAGAACAATTTGATATTTTTTACTGTGTAATTAGAACAAATTATGTCTTAATTGGTCTTAGATAACCTTAAATTGGTCGATTTAGTTCAATTTTGTGTAAACACTCTTACTTGGATTTATCTTCTTCTCTATCTTAGATAGGTGAAATTGTTGAAGAAATTGGCTTTGTGAGAGAAAAGCGCATTGCTCATTGTATTGTTCAGTGTGATGATGGTGGTGATGAGGACGTCAACTCTGCTCCAAACATTTTCACTTATGATAATGTGCCTCTTAAGAAGCGCCACTACCTTGGGACAAGTGACACTTTCAGAAGCTTTGAGCCGTTGAACGAACACGCATGTATTGTATGCGATATTGCAGACGATGGTGTAGTACCTTGTTCTGGGAATGAATGCCCTCTCGCTGTTCACAGGAAGTGTGTTGAGCTTGATTGTGAAGATCCTGCAACCTTTTACTGTCCCTATTGTTGGTTTAAGGAGCAAGCTACTAGATCCACGGCTTTGAGAACAAGGGGTGTTGCAGCTGCGAAGACCCTTGTTCAATATGGATGTAGTGAGCTGAGGAGTGGAGATATAGTCATGACGAGAGAAAACAGTCAACTAGAGAATGGTTCTGATAATTCACTACCAATGCAACTACATGAGAACCTTCATCAATTACAAGAACTGGTCAAGCACCTTAAGGCTCGAAATTCCCAGTTAGACGAGTCAACAGATCAATTCATTGATATGGAGAAATCTTGCGGAGAAGCTTATGCTGTTGTTAATGATCAGCCAAAAAGGGTACTATGGACAGTCAACGAAGAGAAGATGTTGAGGGTAAAACCACCACACTTTTTTCTTGAAATACACTTTTAGCTTAAACTTATAGTATATGTTTATTTTGGATAGGAGGGAGTGGAGAAATTTTCTGATACAATCAACAAAAACATGCCTTGGAAGAAGATTTTGGAGATGGGAAAAGGTATATTCCACACAACTCGTAATTCCTCCGATCTTAAGGACAAATGGAGAAATATGGTGCGTATGTGATTCCTTTCACCATAAAATCCTTAGAAGTATTAAATGACGCATTTGATATCAAAAACATTAAGACAAATCCTAGTGACCTTTTGAATTGGCAGTATAGTAGTGTGACGACTTTGATGTTAGTCCTTCCTTGTAATCGCAGTTTCGGATTCCTCCGTGTAGATCTTTTGGTAACAGTAGTCCTTATAGATGATGTTCGCTTTGTATCCCTTATGTTGATATTAAGAGAAGATAACGTGTCTTTTGTAGTAGCCGTCCCACTCTGTTAGTCTTTTGTTTTGTACCCTTCTTTAAACAAAACAGAGGATTGAGAAAAAGAGAATCATATGGGAATTATGGATATAATTTTGAAGAACTTAAAAATAGGTTAATCTTTTAAGACTATGGGGAGATAACTTGTCGCACAAGTACCAAATGTTTCGGAAACAAAGGTGAAAAAATCTACAAACTTAACAATAAAACCACAAGTCTTCCATTTGTACGGAGGTTAATAATAATTAATACCAAATAAACGACAACACTTGAAGTAGTCAAAACTTTTATAGAATTATCTTGATTTGGTTGAGGTCGAGATTGACATCATCATCGTCGTCGCAGAGATCGGAGATCAAAATGGAGAGGGAAAGAAACGCAGGAGTGATGAAGAAGATGAGTCCAACAGGAACCATCCAAAGATTAGAATTTGTGGGATGGTATTTGTAAAGCCAATAACTTAGAAACAATCCTCCACATATATTCACAATCATCGAATACAAGAACACCATTGACGACGTACTCTTCTTCTCCTTCCTTGTCCTCTTCTTCATATTCGTGTTCATGCTGCTTTCGTGGTTCATTTGCAAGAGGATCTAAACAAGTTATGATTCGCCTTTTTATTAATTAATTTACTGGGAGTTAGGTGAAGTGAAAGAAAAGATGGATGACAATAATAGATTCTATATTGTTAGAGTGTATGAGTAAGTAAGTATATATGCAGTCGGGTTCCGGTTCGTGTAGGTCGGTTTAGAAAGTATATTTCAATTAAACTCGGTTTTTAGTCGTTTTTCTAACGAAATGTGTTTGGTTTTTAGAGATTATTTATGAGCAAAACTGAGTTTGTGTTTGGGTTTTAGATAGGGTACCTAAAACTCGATTAAACATTTAGACCAGTTTCCAGCTGGTCCGACTCCGATTTAGGTTGGTCAATGTATGAAAGGCAAATCTAAACATAAGACACATTTTATGTTATGTATTACTAAATTACTACAAAAAAAACTCCTACAACTCCAAAATACACAATGGTTTAGATTTAGATATACATGTTTTTAGAACTAAAATTATTGAGGTATTTTATAATAGTACTCCAAGTTATAATTTCTGTTACGAGGCGAGAATAAACGTGGGAGAGGAAGGAAAAAAAGGTGCCGTGCGGTGCAACTAGATTTTACATATTTGTACACATATTTCACGATTGAATCTTTCAAGACATTATATGCTTTATCAAATTTTATATATATAACAATTAGATAAGAAACACAATCTGACCCGACTCTACTATTTATAATTATACGTATGAATCTCTAACTTCGTTACTAAAACGGCAAATACTAAACCCTGAAAGGAAACTGTGTGAGAAACAGTTAGGCCCCTTGACCATCTTTGTTCAACGTTGTCAACGAAAAAAAAATGGAACCATAAAGGATAATTAATTGTATCACAAAAAGACAAACACAAATTATTGAATATACCATCACTTATCAGTATATAATTTTATACAAATGCTTTAAATAACAAATATTATGTAGAAAAAGAGAAAAGAAACTTAACTTGGTCAATTTGATCATTTGTGTAAACGATGATGCGGAACATATGCGATAATAATGTTATTGGATGGCAAAAAAAAAAAAAAGTATTTTAGTTGGGCCCTAATGTTAATTCACAATCAAGCCTAAATTTGGTTAATGGGCCAATCTTTCTTATATATGTAGGACTCGGATGTTCGGTCTACTCGAACTATCTACAAACCAAGCTAAACCGAAAGTAAATACAAAATCAAACCAAATAATAGTTTGGTTTATATAGGTTTTAAATTTTAATCCATATAATCCAATAAGTTCCAACTCATAACCAGGAAAATAAAAAAAATGTGGAATGAAGAAGTTCAAATTGATAACCAAATGAATTGCTTTCATATGATGGTGACGTGATGTTTTTGTACCGGACTCAATTATTGGAACGAGTGGTTCATTGTGCATTATTTGCATTTTCTTTTGTTCGTAATATACTAACATATCTAAAAAATTATTGTATCATTATTACTAGTCATGCAATAAATCATCAACTCACACTGTCTGCCACACTTTTTTAATTTTTCTGCGTATTTTGGCATTATCATATGAAAGAAAATAAGAGAAACAAATAAAGGAAAGAAGAAAAATAAAAACATTATCACATTCTGTGAAATCTCTGAGTTTATCAGGAAGGATATGTGGGGTTCATATTCATACCGTTCCCTTTACTCACATCGTCACATGGAAAGATCAACTATTTCAATTATCTATTTATTTATTATCATATACTTTAAATAATCAAATTTAGAACCGTTACAAACAAAAATAAACAGCTACATCAAATTTAAACAAAAGTAAGTATATGCGAATATTATCATAGATTTAAACAAAATTTGACCAAGATATAACAATCATCATTTAACTACCAACATTTGATATATGTATTTATTGTTCTTAGGTAGTTTCCAACTTCTAACTAAAGACAAAAAAAAAAGTTATATTTAGAGAATATTTCTACATGAAAAGAATACAACTATATCAAATAATATGATAACAGTCAACTTTGAACATCAGTAGAATGGAATGAATCACTGAAAGATATACTCATATACACATAAAGATTAAGGACATCAAATCACATCCCTTACAAATAAAACCATATCCACATAAATTTAAAACCCCAAAATTTTCATAAAATCCATATACTTAAACAGGAGTTTCTGTATATAGTTACCACACAAGAACAAAATTATGGAATTTTTTTATATGAATGAAGAATGAACGTTACGAACGTACACAAGTACAAATAACACGGGACTGACGCGGAACAGAGCAAAATAATGATTTTTGACATTACGTGGCATACGGGACCCACAATACGCGCGTGACTCCCAGTCGCGCCTATTAAATCTCTCGCTCGTCCACTTTCTCTCGTCAGCCTTAAAACCAGGCAGCCACTAGAAGAAGGAGAGATATTGAGGGAGAAGAATCACATTGATAGATTCGCCGCCGATCTAGAGCCGTTGATTTTCTTAATCGGAAAAAGAAAATGAGTGGAAGCAGAAGGAAGGCGACGCCGGCGAGTAGGACGCGAGTAGGGAATTACGAGATGGGACGAACTCTCGGAGAAGGAAGCTTCGCTAAGGTGAAATACGCCAAGAACACCGTCACCGGAGATCAAGCCGCTATCAAAATCCTCGACCGAGAAAAGGTCTTCCGTCACAAAATGGTCGAACAGGTTCGTTAATTGTGTTTGGTTTGATCACGTAAAATGATTATGGATTTGTTTGTTTTTAAGTACTATAAAGAACAGTTTAATTTCGTGATTAGGGACCCACATGTCCTCCTAGGTTGGTGTTCGGTTATTAAGGTTAATGTTTGATTAAAGTGTTAACAATAATATTTTAAAATATCGAATTTTGTATGAATGTTTTTGTTTCTGTATATATCTACACGATGCTGATCTTAGTACGCATTGATCAAGATAACTATTAACTATGATATGGATATGGTTTTGAAGTTCGAGTAGCTTTGTTTTTGATTTGGTTCGATTTGAATCTGTTGAAGATTTAGTTTTGTATGCTATATATGTATGATTGGAAGTTATGAGCAAGATCTCGAAGATATAATGATCATAAAGTTTTATTTTTTTGTTGTTGTGCAGCTTAAAAGAGAAATATCTACAATGAAACTGATTAAACATCCAAATGTGGTTGAAATCATTGAGGTACGAAACTAATTAGTTATCATTCCTTAGATATTTTTTAAATTAAGTTTTGAATCTTAGCGTGTAAAACATCTCTCTGTGGTAGGTTATGGCGAGCAAAACGAAGATCTATATCGTTCTTGAGCTTGTCAATGGAGGTGAACTCTTTGATAAAATCGTAAGTAACCTAACTTAGAGAATCTTCCTCTCTTTTCTCTTCACAAATATTGACATATGTTCTCTGTCTTTCTCTCTTCTTACTCTTATGTTAATTCTTGGATTTAAATCATATACATAGGCGCAACAAGGGAGGCTTAAGGAGGATGAAGCTCGGAGATATTTTCAGCAGCTCATCAATGCTGTGGATTACTGCCACAGTCGAGGTGTCTACCACAGAGATCTCAAGGTCTTTCTTTTGTTTTTGTGCACTCTTCTTGTTTCCTGTGATTACGATATTCATTCTTCTTAGTTCTTATTCAAGTTTCTTTTGTTATCATCTGTTCCTTGTTGCAGCCTGAAAATCTGATCCTTGACGCAAATGGGGTTTTGAAAGTCTCTGATTTTGGGTTAAGCGCCTTCTCACGACAAGTTCGGGTAATGCCATTATATTTTTCACTTGGCAATTAATTTCTGATATATATAACCAAGATATCAATTTGAATGAAGTGTTCTAAGCATTGTTCTTTTGAATGCAGGAAGATGGTTTGCTTCATACAGCTTGTGGAACGCCAAACTACGTTGCCCCTGAGGTATTATGTACTAACTTTCAGCACTTAAAAAGGCAAAGAATATGAAATGTTCTGTAGATCCTCTTTGGAAAATAAGATTTTAAGGAATTCAAGAACTGCTAATACGTTTTTAAAAAGGAAGGAAATCTAACAAATGCTATACGTATATATAGACTTCATTTGCAGAATCTTCTTTATTTATGATGTATATAAGAGATATGCCTTTAATGTTGTCTACTGCATTGTGTTGGATTTGCTGGCAGGTTTTGTCGGACAAAGGCTATGACGGTGCAGCAGCAGATGTCTGGTCTTGTGGTGTCATTCTCTTTGTGCTTATGGCTGGTTACTTGCCTTTTGATGAGCCGAATCTCATGACATTATACAAACGTGTACGTGTAAATTATCTCTCCCTCTGCTTCTTGATCTTCTGCAGTACTTTTCTAGTCTCATCTTTGGTGTTTAATATATACTTTAGATATGCAAGGCTGAGTTTAGCTGCCCACCATGGTTCTCGCAAGGTGCCAAGAGAGTCATCAAGCGTATTCTCGAACCCAACCCTATTACCGTAAGTGCCTCTTACATGAAGTAATAGTTGTGAAAATGTGAACATGACATGCTGCCAACCATAGATTGTGCAAGAGCTTAAGTATGTACTTATTTCTGAAATGCAGAGAATAAGTATTGCAGAGTTGCTCGAAGATGAATGGTTCAAGAAAGGGTACAAGCCGCCATCATTTGACCAAGATGACGAGGACATAACCATAGATGATGTTGATGCTGCTTTTAGTAACTCCAAGGTAAACACCGCCATTTCCAAATTCTCCATCTGGTTGTGTATATCATAGTTCGGTTTAAGTAAACCAATGTATTGTTACCAACTAATATCACTCTTTTTGTGCTGCTACTCTAGGAATGTCTTGTAACTGAGAAGAAGGAGAAACCTGTATCCATGAACGCTTTCGAACTTATCTCTAGCTCAAGCGAGTTCAGTCTTGAAAACTTGTTCGAGAAGCAAGCGGTAAGAACTTTTTTCTACTTACAGTTTGTCTTGATTTTCTAAAATCATGCATAGGTTTTATCTAACTAAATCTGATTTGTTGTTGTTTGCAGCAACTTGTGAAGAAAGAAACGCGGTTTACTTCTCAACGATCTGCGAGTGAAATAATGTCGAAAATGGAAGAAACCGCAAAGCCATTAGGCTTTAATGTCCGTAAAGACAACTACAAGGTCTGTTCTTCTTCTTCTTCTTCTTCTTGATTTTGTTTGTGTCAACTAATGTCTTTGTAGCTTCGTTAAACATTGTTTAAGTAAACTTCGCAGATAAAAATGAAAGGAGACAAAAGTGGTCGTAAAGGTCAGCTCTCCGTAGCTACAGAGGTAAGAAAGAAAAAAATACTCCGGTTCAGTTCGGTTTTTGGATTTTGATGAATATCGTTATCTAATTGTTATGGTTTGGTAATCGGTTTAATAGGTGTTTGAAGTGGCGCCATCATTGCATGTGGTAGAGCTTAGGAAAACCGGTGGTGATACCCTCGAGTTTCACAAGGTATGTGATTCGGTTTGATCTTCATCAAAAACCGGTTCGGTTTTGATCCGGTTAACATCTCTAGTTTAGTGTTTAAATTGGTTTTATGTTTGAATCTCTTTTGCAGTTCTACAAAAACTTCTCATCTGGATTAAAGGATGTAGTCTGGAATACTGATGCAGCCGCTGAAGAACAAAAGCAATAAGAAATAACAAGTTGTTCAATTCAAAGTTTTTAATCAATGTTGAACATGTATAATGAATAGTAAACATTCTGGAGTTGGCAATATACAAGTATTGCTGACAAAAGAGCCAAACTAGAACTAGAAGTGGTCTATAGAGGTAGATCACCATAGGTTAGTCAATAGCCACATATGTGATCATCCTCAAACTCGGTTTGAAACCTATAAATCAAAGTTCAAACAATTCAATTAGGCAAAAAATACTCTGCAAGCTGGCTATTTGAGTATAGTTGAAAGTTGCAACGATGTTGTCGCTTTATGGCAACGCGTTACAATGACACAACATATATAACAATTTGGAAAACACAATGATAGAATTATTAAAGAGAGGTTATCTTAGCTACATAGATCTACGTTTGCAACCAAAAAAAAAAAGTTTTATTTTGATGTACAGTCACACATTGATGACGGAGTGGTTTCTAGTGAGGAGTTGGTGTTGAGCAGACCAACGTTAATTGCCCAATAAGTTGTGTGAGTTGTCTAATCTTTCAAATCAAACAGCCCGTAAAGCCCATAAAGTCGCAAATTTCGCATTCCAAAGTTTTTAAGAATGGAGAAACGTTCAGATTCAGAGAGTGTAGAGATTTTGGGTGATTGGGATTCACCTCCTCCGGAAGAAAGAATCGTAATGGTTTCTGTTCCCACTTCACCAGAATCTGATTACGCGAGATCGAATCAACCGAAAGAGATCGAATCTAGGGTTTCAGACAAGGAAACAGCGTCGGCATCCGGAGAAGTGGCTGCGAGGAGGGTGTTGCCGCCGTGGATGGATCCGTCGTATGAATGGGGTGGTGGCAAATGGAAAGTAGACGGAAGAAAGAACAAGAACAAGAAAGAGAAAGAGAAAGAGAAAGAAGAGATTATTCCTTTTAAAGAAATAATTGAAGCTCTCCTTGGAAACTCCGGTGACAAGGTTCAACAAGACAACAAGGTTAATCAAAGTCAGAGCTCTGTTGAGATGTTGAAATCAATGGGCTTTAAGTTTCCTTAATTTGTGGTAATCTTTTGGGGCTTTTCTTGGTTTTAGTTTTTTTGTTTTGTTGTTGCAGAAAGTAGTAGACTAGTAGTAGGTATGCTTTTTCCTCATTATTGAAATTCTGTTTTAATCTGATAATGAAACTAAGAAATCCAAGATTTGCAAGATAAACTTTTGAACGTGAATATATGTCACTAGTGTTTTGGCCAACTCACGGCTTAAATCTCTGAGTAAGATTCTTCGGAGAGAAAAAAAAAAAAAGAATTTTGTAGGTTTAGTGTGAGATATTGTTGGATACAGTAAAAGCTATTGACGTTAGTTTTCGTTTAAGCTGTTTTTTTTTTGTTATGACTTATGATACAACTACAAATTTGAGTCCATACTAGTGTTATATGATAGCGTGTTTTGTTAATATCCTCGATAAAAATGTTATCTGAAAATACAATGTGAGAACGGAACCATTCTTCTTAGAATTATTTCTAAATTTAAGCAAAATAAAGTAATACAGTATTTCTGAAATGCAGAGTATAAGTATTGCAGAGTTACTAGAAGATGAATGGCTTCAATATCAGTAAACACATGTTGTGTTTCTACACTTTCTCTCTATCTCTGTCTTTGTTTCACTCTGTTTTGTTTTTGTTTAGAGACAAACACAAGAACTCGTTTTTACTCTTTAATAAAAGACTACATTCATGATATTGATGATTTCTTACAACACAACACATACATGTACTACTTCTCCTAGTTCTAGGCACTCTTACACAACCCTCCTACTTGTATTGGAACTCTAACAACAACTACTCTAACCTAGACTTGACTTACTTAAACAACACTTTACTTATATGGGACTAACATAGCAATTAGCCCAATTACTTATTACAAGACAACAAGCCCAATATCTTCTTTGACTTGCTCTTCTCATCTTTGCTATGATCTTCTTCTCACTGAAACTTTTCTTCTTATAGAAATTTAATCAAGGATTCATGATTTCAACAAGACAACTACAAGGTTTGTTCTTCTTCTTCTTCTTCTTCTTCTTGATTTCTCTGTGTCAATTAATGTTGTTGTGTCTTTGTTAAACATTGTTTAAGTAAATTTCGCAGACAAAAGTGGTCGTAACTCGTAAAGGTCAGCACTCTGTAGCTACAGAGTTATGAACAAAAACAGATAGGAATGATAACATTCCGGTTTAGTACGGTTTTAGATTTTCATGAATACGGCCGGTACCTGATTATTTTGGTTTGGTTATCGGTTATAATAGGTGTTTGAAGTGGCACCATCGTTGCACGTGGTAGAGCTTAGGAAAACCGGCGATGATACCCTCGAGTTTCACAAGGTATATTTTCGGTTTAATCTTTACCAACCGGTTCAGTTACCTCTAATTTTATTTGTTGTAATTCGGTTTTCTATGCTTAAAAGTTAAATCTCTTTTGCAGTTCTACAAAAACATCTGGATTGGAGGATGTAGTCTGGAATACTGATGCAGCCGTTGAAGAACAAAAGCAAAAAAAAAAAAAAATAGCAAGTTGTTCAATTCAAAGTTTTTAAC
>Ga0041059_1001989_pt1 | contig 15728 bp, 14 predicted proteins | sample AraColnosormetaG_FD_56232 | JGI IMG/M metagenome (GOLD analysis project Ga0041059, IMG submission 56232) | Arabidopsis roots microbial communities from North Carolina, USA - Col MF nosort | ecosystem: Host-associated > Plants > Roots > Unclassified | place: USA: North Carolina | collected...
ATTTTGATAGCATTTCTTAGTTTCAACAATGTGGTAAATTACCATGTTTTAAAGATTTAACCTAATAATCTAAAATTTATAATAAGCTTGTAAAATTTTTATAATTATGAACTTTTAAATTTAAATCCAAAACTCTAAAATATAAACATGAATTTTAATCCCTAAAACATAAATTTTAACCATAAATTTAAACAATTAAATAATTTTTTTTATTGAAAATTTAATTATTTTTTAATTACCCTTTAATTAGGTAGGTGCAGCTACTTTTTTTCTTTTCCTTCTTTTTCTCTGTGAAGCTACTCGTTGATTGTACTAAAAAGTGTAAAATAATACTCTGTTTAGTCGGTGCAAGAAATAGAAATGTAACTGCTTCAGACGACCGTTGGATTTCTTTATTCATCAGTTTTTTGATTAAGCGTTGGCTTATTTTTAACAACTCCACGTGCAATTCTCTTATAAACAAATGGTTATCCAAACGCAAATTCCTTGACCAAATCTTTTTGGTCGGTTTGTTTATTACAAAAAAAGAAATAGACAAGATCAAGGGAATTAGATAGTACGTGGCATAATCCCCCGTTGGTCCTTTGAATGTTCTTACTTAGCTCTGGAGTGACAATTCAAATCCTTTGCATAAGTCACCTCACTAACATCTCTGGTCACATGAACGAACTCTTATTTACAAAGCAGGGTCTCTCTCATCATTTTTTTTTAAATGACAATGCATATGTGGTCTCTGTTCGGTCGATTACATTTGACCAAGTGAGTGTTCATCTTTGTAATCATGTTGGCATTCAATCCCGAGTCTCTTCCATCATCATAAACTATATCAAACAAACTAACAATGATCAAGCATTATTTTTTCTCTCTTTTTTCTGGGTTTATATTGATATTGAAACACAATTACTAAAAGTATTATATATTAAAAAGATTTTTTGTATTTATCAGTTAAACTAAAAACCTAAAATGCTCATTTCTTTAGTTGAAATAGTGTTTACCAGTTGCAATAAAAATATAAAATTAAACCAAAGTTTCAAGGTTTTATTTTTTAATGAGTTAATCTTTCGAGATTCTATAAATTAATATTTATTAGTTTGTAGATATATTTACGCAAAATACAGTACTATGTTATTTTTAGATTTTTTTTTTATTAAAACTTTTTTAGGTTTTGTTCTTTGCATATTTAGTTATGTTTTTTTTACTTCTTTAATTTCTTTTTCTCCAACATATTATGTTAACGTAGATACGAGGCTTAATTCAATTTTTCTTTACATAAATCTAAGCAATGACTTTTCATCTACAAAGTTTTTTAAAATCAACTATAACTGATCAAATACGTAAAGAGTTATGTGAATACAAAAGAAATCATATCAATTGTACTCAAAAGGAGTTATAATTGTTGATTGAACAGAAGTTATATACAAAATTTAGTCACACAATCTGAAACAGACTCAAGCGATCAGCTGAATATCTATCATAAATGATGAAATAAAAAAAATTAGAGATTAACTTCAAAAAAATTCAAACTTAAAAAAAAAACAAATAACATTATAATACTAAATTTTTTTAAAAATATATGTTTAAGATTTATGATTATTAATTTATGATATTATTAGGAGCATATTTTTATATAGAGATTTCAAAAAAAAAATTATCTTATTATCTGATCGATTTTGGTTAATTTTTATATTTACACAGAACCGATAAAATTTATTAATTTATAGAATATTAATTTAGAGTTTCTATTGTATAATACTAAATATTGGAAAATCTAAACCTAAATCTAAGGCATTTCCTTAAATTAAATATAACATGAAAATAGCCCTAGTAGCATTTATAAATCCACCGAGAATCGGCATAATTTTTTTGTACAATGAAGTTAGTTGAGTTAATGAACAAATTTATTATGACCAAAAAATGGAAATAAAATATCATAATTGGTTCAATTTTTTTAATTGGTTCAAAATTCAATATATAAAAATTAAAATCTTAATTAAATCCCAGAATCTCATAAATAATTTTGGGTCCGACTAGTGACCTATAAAGGAATACAAGGAATGAAAAGAAACATAACTAAAAAGGAACAAACAAGAAAATAAAAAAATGATAAAATAAGAATGAAGAGGAATGGGTGTGGAAGAAAAATAGAACAAATGTTACTGTAAATGATAACCAAAACATAGAACAAATAGTAACAAAAATTAATAAATAAATAATTTATTTTCTAAATTAAATATTAAATATAAGACGAAAATAATTTAATTTTTAATTAATAAATGTTTAATTTGTTTTTTTGTCTGTTTCTCATCAAATTTGGGAAGGAATAATTTTCTTGTACGATTCCTCAAAAAATAAGGAATGATTAGGAATAGTGTGGGGTACACATATTACAATTTAGAAAAAAATTATTGCTGAATGGTGAAAAAAGAAAAAAAACAATAAGGAACGTGTTGTTCCTACCCATTCTTTTCTTAAAAAATGTTCACCAATTGGACCCTTTATTTTCTCTGAAGAGGAATCTGACGATATAAGCCAATCATCATCTAATGCCTAAAACGTTTCAAAACATTAACCATCCGAATCAATTAAATTTTCAGACAATAAAGTTATCTTTTCCAAATATATTATGGATATATATACCCATCGTCACATTTCTTTTCTCTAATTTCCATATCAAAACTAAAATGAATATAACAAGTTGAGTGAGGATATTTTTAAATTAATAAGGAATGATTTTCATTGGTCAATCCGTGGAAATTACATTGTCGGTAGGTCAATTAAAGGCGCAATTATGATGCAATATATAAAAATTTAGAAATATTAAGAGCCATGTGACTAGAACCATGTATACAATATTTTATTTCCCTTCGTATTAAATCACCAACGACCAAATCTAAAGGTAGCAAATCAAACAGCCCCACAAATATATCAAAATATATAAAGAAGTAATTAAATTAACAAAAACGAAGAAAGTATAGGTTTCACTCTCTTACTCATTCCTTACATGTCGACCAATAATTCTATAAGTATCTAATGACATTTCCTATCTTTCTTTCAATCCATAATCTTATCATATAATCAAATTCGGGAAAGTTTTTAAGTTTCATAAACTCTATAAATTACTCTCTACCATCTTAACCTAAAAAACATTCTCAATCCTTTGTCCAAAATCTTGCATATCGGCAAAATGGCTTCGCCGTGTTTGACCAAGTCCGATTCCGGTATCAATGGCGTTGACTTTACCGAAAAATTCCGGTTAGAAGATTCCACTCTCTTAGCCAATGGTCAAGTCGTCTTAACCGATGTTCCGGTTAACGTTACTCTCACCTCTTCACCTTACTTAGTCGACAAAGACGGTGTACCACTCGACGTCTCTGCCGGTTCATTCATCGGGTTTAACCTCGACGGAGAGCCCAAAAGCCACCACGTGGCATCCATCGGAAAACTCAAGAACATTCGTTTCATGAGCATATTCCGTTTCAAGGTTTGGTGGACTACTCATTGGGTCGGATCAAACGGACGTGACATCGAGAACGAGACTCAAATCATCATTCTTGATCAATCCGGGTCGGATTCTGGACCCGGATCCGGGTCGGGTCGTCCTTATGTTCTCTTGCTACCTCTTCTTGAAGGCTCCTTCCGTTCATCATTCCAATCCGGAGAAGACGATGACGTGGCGGTCTGTGTCGAATCCGGGTCGACCGAAGTAACCGGGTCGGAGTTTCGTCAGATTGTGTATGTCCATGCCGGGGATGACCCGTTCAAGCTCGTGAAAGACGCCATGAAAGTGATTAGGGTTCATATGAATACGTTCAAGCTTCTTGAAGAGAAATCGCCGCCGGGAATTGTCGATAAATTCGGGTGGTGCACTTGGGATGCTTTTTACTTGACGGTGAATCCTGACGGAGTTCATAAAGGTGTTAAGTGTCTCGTCGACGGTGGTTGTCCTCCGGGATTGGTTCTTATCGACGACGGTTGGCAATCGATTGGACATGATTCCGATGGTATTGATGTCGAAGGGATGAATATTACCGTCGCCGGTGAACAAATGCCTTGCAGGTTGGTTTATTCCGGTTTAGACTTTCAATTTTATCGATTGTTAGTTATTCTGACTTGTTTTAAACGGTTAAGTTAGGTTGAACCAGTGAACCGGTTTAATTTTGTACATTTTAACCGGATGCTATGATACGTTTGATACTTTGATTAGATGTTGAAATCCTCGCACTGTTTTTTTTGGCCTTCCTTGAAAACGGTTTAGTTTGATTTTAATTTTTAGTCCACATGTAGTGAGAACCGAGATTTCGTGCTGGCTCAGTTTAACCAAATTCTATAAACCGGAATTTCTGTTTGATTATTGAAATCCTCACACCGGTTTAATCTGGTTTTACAGGCTTCTGAAGTTTGAAGAGAACCACAAATTCAAAGACTACGTTTCTCCAAAAGATCAAAACGACGTCGGAATGAAAGCTTTCGTCAGAGATCTGAAAGATGAATTCTCCACCGTTGATTACATCTACGTTTGGCACGCACTTTGCGGTTACTGGGGAGGTCTCCGTCCTGAAGCTCCGGCTCTGCCGCCGTCGACCATTATCCGGCCCGAGCTCTCTCCAGGACTTAAACTAACAATGGAAGATCTCGCCGTCGATAAGATCATAGAGACCGGAATCGGATTTGCCTCGCCGGACTTGGCGAAAGAGTTCTACGAAGGTCTTCACTCTCATCTTCAAAACGCCGGTATTGACGGCGTTAAAGTTGATGTCATCCACGTAAGTTTTCCGTCTGACTTAACGGATTGTTTTGTTTTTCCGTTTATTCATTAACTTTTGACACGTGGCCTTTTTAATTTGCAGATATTGGAGATGTTATGCCAGAAATATGGCGGGAGAGTTGACTTGGCCAAAGCTTACTTCAAGGCGTTAACGTCGTCAGTGAATAAGCATTTTAACGGTAACGGCGTTATCGCCAGCATGGAGCATTGCAATGACTTTATGTTCCTTGGAACTGAAGCCATCTCTCTTGGTCGTGTCGGTAAGTCTTTTACTTTCTGTTTAAAATGAAACTTAAAGACTATTTTCAAAATTTTCATATTAAATTATTTATACTATAAACTAATGATTCATTTGGATTTGTTGTTGGAATTAGGTGATGACTTTTGGTGCACGGATCCATCAGGCGATCCAAACGGTACGTTTTGGCTACAAGGATGTCACATGGTCCACTGTGCATACAACAGTCTCTGGATGGGAAATTTCATTCAGCCTGATTGGGACATGTTTCAGTCCACACATCCTTGTGCTGAGTTCCATGCTGCTTCTCGGGCCATTTCCGGTGGGCCGATTTACATCAGTGATTGTGTGGGCAAGCATGATTTTGATCTCTTGAAGCGTCTTGTTTTGCCCAACGGTTCGATTTTGAGGTGTGAGTACTATGCTCTCCCAACTCGTGACCGTCTCTTTGAGGATCCTCTTCATGATGGCAAAACCATGCTCAAGATTTGGAACTTGAACAAGGTAATAATGCTTTCTTTTCATGAGCTCTTCATTTACTGTTATTGGCCTCTTTTGAAAGCCTAATTAGACTGATTAAGGATTAAGCAAGTAGAATCCATTAGAACCTCCCCAATGAGCTTACATTGATTTTAAATGGATATAGAGTTTGGTCTTTAGCACTTTATATATAATCTTGGCTGACTCTGAAAATTGTAAAGGCTTTTGGGTTTATTTGTAGCTAATCGAAACCTGTTTAATGGCTCAAGGTGTTATTAAATAGTCTTGTTAGAGATTAAACAGGCCTGTATAAACCTATATGAGAGGTTATAATGGATTCATATGGATCTAATTTGGGGTTTTTATTAGACTGGAGTTTATTGATCAATTTTGAAAATTTAATGGTGCTTTTGAGTCCTGAGTTGACTCGTTTCTTGGTTCACAAGGTTCAGTTTGTTCATTACAAATTTACAATCTTGTTTCTTGACATGTTTTTCTTGTTCCAACAGTACACTGGAGTTATTGGAGCATTCAACTGTCAAGGAGGAGGATGGTGCAGAGAAACCAGACGTAACCAATGTTTCTCTGAATGCGTCAACACGTTAACCGCCACCACAAGCCCTAAAGACGTTGAATGGAACAGTGGAAGCAGCCCAATCTCCATTGCAAACGTTGAAGAGTTTGCTTTGTTCTTGTCTCAATCCAAGAAGCTTTTGTTGTCTGGACTAAACGATGATCTTGAGCTGACTTTGGAGCCTTTCAAGTTTGAGCTGATCACTGTCTCTCCTGTTGTGACCATTGAGGGTAATTCAGTCCGGTTTGCTCCGATTGGACTGGTTAACATGCTAAACACAAGCGGTGCGATCCGGTCTTTGGTGTATAATGATGAATCTGTTGAGGTCGGAGTTTTTGGTGCCGGAGAGTTTAGGGTTTATGCATCGAAAAAACCTGTGAGCTGCTTAATTGATGGTGAAGTTGTTGAGTTTGGTTATGAAGACTCAATGGTGATGGTGCAAGTCCCTTGGTCTGGTCCAGATGGTTTGTCTTCTATTCAGTATTTGTTTTAGAGATTTTGAAGGTCCTTATTTGTTTCCTTCTTAACTCCGTACCGTTCGTTGAGTTTTTGAAAGAACTCCGAGCCGTTTTTTATATGGTTTCTGAGAGTAAACAATTTATGTTGGTTTTTTTTTGTCAAACATTTATGTTGGCTTTTTTATTTGAGGATTTTCTTTTTATCATTGGTAGAATCTTTGTACTGCCATATTTTCGTATTTATTATAAATGATCTGTTCTTTTCATAATTTGTGACAGAATTGTTATCAACATAAATTGTTTTAGTAGTCAATTTTAGTAGTCACTAGTGACCTTTCATTATGTAATCTCTTTTAATTTGTTTTTAAACCTTCGGCTCTCTATGTTGCCGTGTAAATTTTACATTCATACAAAAAAAAAAAAAGCTTTTCAAAGCATATAAATAGAAAAGATTTTGATATATTAGTTGAAATGGTGGAAGGCATAGGGTGGGTGCCAAGATAACCTCACCTTTTTGAGTTGTACCTTTCAGATGAAAAGATGTGTTACATTCTCTAATATGAACTTCAAATGATTTGAAAAAAAGTTGTAATCAGAGTAATCCATGCGTATTCATTTCAAGCCTATTGCATGCGGATAAGAGTGAAAGCATCATGCATTTGGTTTGGTAAGCACATGCGGCGTGATCAGTTCTTTGATGTATCATGATGAATCTGTTCAGATCAGAGTTTGTGGTGATGCCATGGAGTTTAGGGTTTATGCATTGAGAAACCCTATGGACTCCCAAATTGATGGTGGAGTTGTTGAATATGGTTGTGAAGACTAAAATAAATGGTAATGGTGTAAGTAAATCTAAGAGAAACCCAAAGCTCCAAACAAGAACTGATAATATCTTTTCAACAAAAGGAACCTTCTAGTTGAAATCAGCATACAACTAGCAGAATTTTTTTTAATGTGATTTAAGTGTTTTACAATAGCTTGTATTAATTTCACAATTACCAAACACACACATTTATGAGATATTCTGATTATCCAATCCTTTGAAATGAAGCAATGTCACAAATGTATTAGGAAAGATGGAGTTAAAAACCCGAATTAGCCCAATAGAGAACACAAATTGCCTCTAAAAGCCCAAAAAAATTGGGTTTAGATCCACACGAATGTGGAGAGCCTTAACCGGATGTGTTCAAAGACCCGAAGGTCAAATCCCGTCTCTGTCAGAGGAGATGCCAACCATCTCTCCTTTCTACGAACACAATCAATTGTTCCGTATGTAAACATATATATACTTCACCTAAACGGAATTCTTAACCGATGTGGGACAAATACTTATTCCTTTTCTTCAAAACCTCTCCCCTCCACTGCCTCTGTCTCTCTGTTTTCGCTCAGATTTATGAAGAATCTCGTTTCAAACCTTCGATTTTTCTCCTCTTATTCTTCTTCGATAGTTCCGCGATGTAGTAACATACCTAAACCAATTCTCAATCCTCTCTACAATTTACTTCCCCAGTCTCAAAACCCTAGTAAAATCGTGGATGTTATCTGTTCAACACTCAACCACAGTGATTATTCCGTCTTGTTACCTAACCTTCGTGACGAGGTGAAATCGCTGATTCCTCATTTGGGTTATCCTGAAATCTCGAGGGTTTTGCTTAGGTTTCAGTCTGATGCTTCTCGAGCTATTACGTTCTTTAAATGGGTTAAATTTGATTTGGGGAAGAGGCCTAATGTTGGTAACTACTGTTTGTTGCTTCACATTCTTGTGTCTTCTAAGAAGTTTCCTTTAGCTATGCAGTTTCTCTGTGAATTGATTGAATTGACATCTAAGAAAGAAGAAGTGGATGTGTTCAGAGTTTTGGTTTCTGCTACTGATGAATGTAATTGGGATCCTGTTGTTTTTGATATGCTTGTGAAAGGTTATCTGAAATTGGGTTTGGTAGAAGAAGGGTTTAGGGTTTTTAGAGAGGTGCTTGATTCCGGTTTTAGTGTTAGTGTTGTTACTTGTAATCATCTACTGAATGGGTTGTTGAAGTTGGATTTGATGGAGGATTGTTGGCAAGTGTATAGTGTGATGTGTAGAGTTGGAATCCATCCCAATACGTATACGTTCAACATTCTTACTAATGTGTTCTGCAACGATTCAAATTTTCGTGAAGTTGATGACTTTTTGGAGAAGATGGAAGAAGAAGGTTTTGAGCCTGATTTGGTTACTTATAATACGTTAGTGAGTAGTTATTGTAGAAGAGGAAGGTTGAAAGAAGCGTTTTATCTGTATAAGATCATGTATAGGCGTCGTGTTGTGCCTGATTTAGTTACTTATACATCGCTTATCAAAGGTCTTTGTAAAGACGGGAGAGTTAGAGAAGCTCATCAGACTTTTCACAGGATGGTAGACAGAGGAATTAAGCCTGATTGCATGTCTTACAATACTCTTATTTATGCTTATTGCAAAGAAGGAATGATGCAACAATCGAAGAAGCTGTTACATGAAATGCTTGGGAATAGCGTTGTTCCCGACAGGTTTACTTGTAAGGTTATAGTTGAAGGATTTGTGAGAGAAGGACGGTTACTTTCTGCTGTTAATTTTGTTGTCGAGCTTAGAAGGTTAAAGGTTGATATCCCATTTGAAGTTTGCGACTTTCTGATAGTAAGTTTATGCCAGGAAGGTAAACCATTTGCAGCAAAGCATCTATTAGATCGAATTATCGAAGAGGAAGGTCACGAGGCTAAACCAGAGACTTACAATAACTTAATTGAGTCTTTGTCCCGTTGTGATGCTATAGAGGAGGCATTGGTTCTAAAAGGCAAACTCAAAAACCAGAATCAAGTACTTGATGCCAAGACATACCGAGCTCTTATAGGCTGCTTGTGTAGGATTGGTAGGAACCGTGAAGCCGAGTCTTTGATGGCAGAAATGTTTGATTCTGAAGTGAAACCGGATTCATTTATATGCGGGGCTTTGGTTTATGGATACTGCAAGGAATTGGATTTCGATAAAGCTGAGAGACTATTGAGTTTGTTTGCTATGGAGTTTAGAATCTTTGACCCAGAGAGTTACAATTCGCTTGTTAAGGCTGTTTGTGAAACGGGATGTGGATATAAGAAAGCGTTAGAGCTTCAAGAAAGAATGCAAAGACTCGGGTTTGTTCCAAACAGGTTAACTTGTAAGTACTTGATCCAAGTGTTGGAACAGCCTTCTTTGCCCAATCATCTGCCTGAGAATTGAAGCAACGCTTGATGCGATGAAATTTGTATTCCTTAATCTTGGCCAGATGCGTAACTTAAAGAAAATACAAACTTAGAGGATGAGTACTGCGGATCGTTTTAAGTGGTGGTGAAGTCTGTAGGATCTCGCACAAAGGGTCCAGTACTTGCTTAGCATCCTGGAGGAAAATGTTGTCCTTATAATTCAGTGCCAAGAGCATTTGCCTCAGCTTTTGCTGCTTTGTTTGCTGTTGAAAGCTTACCTCGACTCCAAAACACAAGTCTTCTCTGTTGATCAAACAAGAGCCAAGCAATGCCGATCGGTGTGTTCTTATTGATACAGGATGCATCCAGATAACAGGTTTATTGAGTTAGTTGGAACTAAAGGATGCACCTGAAACGGTTGCAGATTGCCACAATTTTGTATTCTGTAGTAATTGTAAGAGTTTGAGAATGATTGTCTATTGGACCCCTTGTCTTGTGTCTTGTGGTTTCGTTCTTTCCATGGATGTGAAGTTAAAGTAAACTTTGTGTAGTTGCAGCAGTTTCTTTGTAACTCTATGAAACTTCTCCAAGCAATTTCTTTGTAACTCTATTACTTTGTGCTCTGAAAAAGTCACTCTTACCAAAAGAGGGTAGAATCGATATTAACCAAAGGACCGTGTCTAAAACCAAATTAAATGTTACATTGGCAAATAAATACAAGTTCCAGAAAGAGTCTATAAACTAATTGCTAAACCGGGAAAAATTTCTGCTTCTAACTCTTTAGCGTTGAGTTTATAGGCCGACGAATCAGGTTAAAAATTCTCTCTTTATCAAATTATGAGGTTTGGATCTGTAATTTTGTGAGCTTTTAAGCTTGCACACCAAGTGCTTGCTAAAATGTCCAAGTGAGCTCTTTTAGGAATTCAGTGAATCAAATGAAGTTTTAGGTGACAAAAGTCAAAAGATTTTAAATGCCACTGCTTAATGAGATCAATCAGCTCAGCTATTTTATATAGATTGAGATCTTTCATTCGTGAAAATGGATGCAGGTGTATAGGAAGATCATTTTATAGTCATGAGTAGAATCGGGAAACATCCGGCTATCGCTCTGTTGGATTCCGGCATTACGTTTAAAGAAGTCCGGCAAATCCATGCCAAACTCTATGTCGACGGGACACTCAAGGATGACCATCTCGTGGGTCACTTTGTAAAGGCAGTGGCTTTGAGTGACCACAAGTACTTAGATTATGCGAATCAGATTCTTGATAGGTCTGAAAAGCCTACATTGTTTGCTCTCAATTCTATGATTAGAGCACATTGCAAGAGCCCTGTTCCAGAAAAAAGCTTTGATTTTTATAGGAGGATACTCTCTTCGGGAAATGATCTTAAACCGGATAATTACACTGTCAACTTCTTGGTTCAGGCGTGTACGGGGTTAAGGATGCGTGAGACAGGGCTTCAAGTTCATGGTATGACTATCAGACGTGGTTTTGACAATGACCCGCATGTCCAGACTGGGTTGATTTCTTTGTATGCGGAGCTTGGCTGTCTGGATTCTTGTCATAAGGTTTTTAATTCTATTCCGTGCCCGGATTTTGTGTGTCGGACAGCGATGGTCACTGCCTGTGCGAGATGTGGGGATGTCGTTTTTGCGCGGAAGTTGTTTGAGGGGATGCCGGAAAGAGACCCGATTGCCTGGAACGCGATGATCTCTGGCTATGCTCAGGTTGGTGAGTCAAGAGAAGCTCTAAACGTGTTTCACTTGATGCAGTTGGAAGGTGTGAAAGTCAATGGGGTTGCTATGATTTCTGTTTTATCGGCTTGCACTCAATTGGGTGCTTTAGACCAAGGGAGATGGGCTCATTCTTACATAGAGAGAAACAAAATCAAAATCACTGTGAGGCTTGCTACTACGTTGGTCGACTTGTATGCAAAATGTGGTGACATGGAAAAGGCTATGGAAGTTTTCTGGGGTATGGAAGAGAAGAATGTGTATACATGGAGTAGCGCCCTGAATGGGTTAGCCATGAATGGGTTCGGGGAGAAATGTCTCGAGCTTTTCTCTCTTATGAAACAAGATGGTGTTACTCCAAACGCTGTCACATTCGTCTCTGTTCTCAGAGGTTGTAGTGTGGTTGGTTTTGTAGATGAAGGGCAAAGACATTTTGATTCGATGAGGAATGAGTTCGGGATAGAACCTCAGCTCGAGCACTATGGCTGCTTGGTTGATTTGTATGCTCGTGCAGGCCGCTTAGAAGACGCAGTAAGTATCATCCAGCAAATGCCCATGAAGCCTCATGCTGCTGTTTGGAGTTCTCTGCTCCACGCATCCAGAATGTACAAGAACCTTGAGCTTGGCGTGCTTGCATCTAAAAAAATGCTCGAGCTAGAGACCGCAAATCACGGAGCTTATGTCCTCTTATCAAACATATATGCAGATTCAAACGATTGGGACAATGTTAGTCACGTTAGACAGTCAATGAAATCTAAAGGAGTCAGAAAGCAACCAGGGTGCAGTGTAATGGAGGTCAATGGAGAAGTCCATGAATTCTTTGTAGGAGACAAATCTCACCCAAAGTATACACAAATCGACGCGGTTTGGAAGGATATCTCGAGAAGGCTGAGACTCGCTGGTTATAAGGCGGACACAACCCCGGTTATGTTCGATATAGATGAAGAAGAGAAAGAGGATGCATTGTGTTTGCATAGCGAAAAGGCAGCGATTGCATTTGGTATAATGAGTTTGAAAGAAGATGTTCCGATTCGGATCGTGAAGAACCTTCGGGTTTGTGGAGATTGTCATCAGGTTTCTATGATGATCTCCAAGATTTTTAACAGAGAGATCATTGTCAGAGACAGAAACAGGTTCCACCATTTCAAAGATGGTCACTGTTCTTGTAATGGCTTTTGGTGAGAACCTAGCTATGTAACCATTTTTTAATTTCACCTAGTTAGTGATTTGACGATTTCAGAGGTAAAACATGATTATGATAAGAAATTTAAAATGTGATATTTATTGTTTATCCAATAGTAATTTTTTTTTTGAAGCCAGTAATTAATTGGCGTTAATAGTAAAAATGGTAATTACTAATTGGAGAAGGCTTTTAAGTTTGGTTTGAGGAGAGAAAGATAATAACAATGAGAGATGATCAAAGCAAATGTGTATTCATGTTCAAAGTTCAGATTTTTATATCGTCGGAGATTTTTGAGCCAATCTAGTTTTGTTCATAGTTTAGATGCAAATGTTTCATCACTTATAGCTGCTGTAAAGTCTTGTGTCTCCATTGAACTGTGTCGTTTGCTTCATTGTAAAGTAGTGAAGAGTGTGAGTTACCGCCATGGATTTATTGGGGACCAGCTTGTTGGTTGTTACTTGAGATTGGGTCATGATGTTTGTGCAGAGAAGCTGTTCGATGAAATGCCTGAGAGAGATTTAGTCTCTTGGAACTCTTTAATATCTGGGTATTCAGGGAGAGGTTATTTGGGGAAATGTTTTGAGGTGTTGTCTAGGATGATGATATCTGAGGTGGGTTTTAGACCTAATGAAGTTACGTTTTTGTCGATGATCTCGGCTTGTGTTTACGGGGGAAGTAAGGAAGAAGGACGTTGTATTCATGGGTTGGTGATGAAATTTGGTGTACTTGAGGAAGTTAAAGTTGTGAATGCTTTTATCAATTGGTATGGAAAGACTGGAGATTTGACTTCATCCTGCAAATTGTTTGAGGATTTGAGTATAAAGAATTTGGTTTCTTGGAATACGATGATTGTGATTCACTTGCAGAACGGTTTAGCTGAAAAAGGTCTGGCTTACTTTAACATGAGCAGAAGGGTTGGGCACGAGCCTGATCAAGCCACTTTTCTGGCTGTTCTCCGTAGCTGTGAAGACATGGGTGTAGTGAGATTGGCGCAAGGAATTCATGGGCTAATCATGTTTGGTGGGTTCAGTGGAAACAAGTGTATAACGACAGCGTTATTAGACTTGTATTCGAAACTTGGGAGGTTGGAGGATTCGTCTACGGTTTTTCATGAGATTACTTCTCCAGATAGTATGGCGTGGACTGCAATGCTTGCTGCTTATGCCACTCATGGGTTTGGAAGAGATGCAATCAAGCATTTTGAGCTCATGGTTCACTATGGTATTAGTCCTGATCATGTAACCTTCACTCACTTGTTAAATGCTTGTAGTCATTCTGGTCTTGTAGAAGAAGGGAAGCATTATTTCGAAACAATGTCGAAAAGATACAGGATTGACCCGAGGTTAGATCACTATTCATGTATGGTTGATCTACTGGGTCGATCCGGGCTTCTCCAAGATGCTTATGGATTGATCAAAGAAATGCCAATGGAGCCTAGTTCTGGTGTTTGGGGAGCTTTGCTTGGTGCTTGTAGGGTTTACAAAGATACACAACTCGGAACAAAAGCCGCAGAGAGATTGTTCGAATTAGAGCCTCGTGATGGTAGAAACTATGTAATGCTCTCAAACATCTATTCAGCTTCTGGTCTATGGAAAGATGCTTCAAGAATAAGGAATCTGATGAAACAGAAAGGTCTTGTAAGAGCTTCAGGGTGTAGCTACATTGAACATGGTAACAAAATTCATAAGTTTGTTGTTGGAGATTGGTCTCATCCTGAATCAGAGAAGATACAAAAGAAGCTGAAAGAGATTAGGAAGAAGATGAAGAGTGAAATGGGATATAAATCAAAAACAGAGTTTGTATTACATGATGTTGGTGAAGATGTTAAAGAGGAAATGATCAATCAACATAGTGAGAAGATTGCGATGGCGTTTGGGCTTTTGGTGGTTAGTCCAATGGAGCCAATTATCATAAGGAAGAATCTTAGAATTTGTGGGGATTGTCATGAAACAGCAAAAGCAATATCTTTGATCGAGAAAAGGAGAATCATTATTAGAGATTCTAAGAGGTTTCATCATTTCTTAGACGGATCATGCTCTTGTAGCGATTATTGGTAGTATCTCAATTTCTCATCCTCACAAGTGTCAATTTTACTCTTTCAAGTGTGTGTGTGTATAATATGAAAAAATTGCATACACATATAAACCTCCAATAGAACTGTAAAGTTTTGCACTGTTTCATTTTCTCTATATAGACAAAAAAAAAACTAGAAACCTAAAGAACTGTGAGTATCAAATAGCTAAACATGTCCACCTAATTTAAATGTTCCCATGATTTATCAACTTATCATATTATTACATTCAAATATTACCACAACACTTGCGATCTTTCATGCTTACAAAAACATAAAACACATACACGGTTCAACAAAAAGCCAAACAAAAAAAACACATAACATCATATTGAAAATGCAGAAAAAACGACATAATAGTGAAAACACATATCTACCGTTCATACTGAAAACTCATCATGCAGCCGTCGTCCTCCCCTGAGTCTCATGACCCTTAGTGGTAGTGTCATGTGGCTTAGAAATATCATATTGTTTAACATCTTGGGCCTTGTTCTGCACATGCTGGCCCATTTCTTTGCCCTTTTGTCCTGCGTAGCCAACCGCATCAGCCATTCTCCTCTTAGCATACTCCAATTGCTCAGGCACAGTTCTCCTTGTCCCACGAAGATAGTTCATGACCCATGAGATTGAGCTAAGCCCGGTTAGACCGAACATCCCCGAGGCTAAAAAGCCTGTCATTGCAAGCCCGATAGTTAGAGCCGCTGGGACTATAACCGGGCTGAAGAGGAGAAATAGTGGTAAAGCAACCATTAAGCCGATCACCGAACCAGCTAGAAGTAATCCAGCCAAGGCAAGTAGCGAACCGACGACAGGGACTCCAATCAACAGGGACAATACCTTTTTTTTAAATGATACAAGTTAACAATCGTTAGATTCAAATCAATATATATGCATGCAAATTTAACCAAAAGGTGTATACATATAATTGTAATGGTTGGGACATTTAGACCGACATTGCAAAAAAACATTTCTATTCAATTAACAACCAGAATAAGACTAACCATATTTTGATCGGACACAAAAAAAAAAAAAGCCTAG
>Ga0041059_1001990_pt1 | contig 15713 bp, 16 predicted proteins | sample AraColnosormetaG_FD_56232 | JGI IMG/M metagenome (GOLD analysis project Ga0041059, IMG submission 56232) | Arabidopsis roots microbial communities from North Carolina, USA - Col MF nosort | ecosystem: Host-associated > Plants > Roots > Unclassified | place: USA: North Carolina | collected...
AACCGTAATATCATATTTCCCGCCAAAACCGTAAAATATTTTTTCCCGCCAAAACTTCAAAATCATGTTTTCCCGCCAAAACCGTAATATCATGTTTTCCTGGCAAAACCGCAAAATCATGTTTTCCCGCCAAAGCCATAATATCATGTTTTCCCGCTAAAACCGTAAAATATTTTTTTCACCAAAACCGTAAAATTATTTTTACCTACTAAAATGTGGACGAACTACAAAATAATCAAACAAATAAAAATCCATTTAAATGCATCATTTAGATTAAATCTCAAATGGTTAAACAAATACTAGAAACATCATTCAAATGCATCATTTAAATGAATCATGTAAATGGATCATTTGAATGAAAATGCTAAATGATGAAACAAACAGAGCCTAAGTCGAGAAATTGTTTTTCACTTACGGACGATATAACCAAAACTATCATGACCTTCAATAATGTAGAATATACTGTTACGTACTTGGTCTTGGTGTCAGGTCTTGTGCAACATCTGATCTTGGTCGAGATAGGAGATTTGTTCCCTTGTTCTGTGTACTTTGTGGAAGGTTTTTATATGTATGACAAAAAAAAGAAAACAAAACAAAACAAAACTACGTACCCTTACGAAAGGAGGAAACCATGCTGAACCAATAATAAAAAAATAAAATTAAAAAAAAAATGAAATCCCTAAAGCTTCTCATTAGAGTTTGAAGTCATCTACCTCCATATATAACATCATCCTATACCAAGAACGATGTTAGTATTTAATACGACTTTCTATGGAATGGTTTGGAGCTTATATTATATGTCTCGAATTTCAATAAATAAATAGAAAGATATACAATAAGACGGCTAGAAAGTGGGTATAACTTTAATTTGGTGATGATGATGGCTTGTTTATAAAATATATGGTGGGAAACAAACTAGTTTGATTAGGTAAGGCTGTCGTATTATCGATTGTAGACTATTTAGCTGAAACCACCAATATTATTAACGTAAAGTTTGTTAGTTAAGGTAACTGTCCCCAATAATGTTTACTAGCTAACCTAATGATTCCCTATACTTTTTGTTTGATTTATTTGGTTTTGTAATTTTTGACAAACCAGCAAGGTATTAACCATTTTACGATCATGGACATGGTATAATATATCTACACAAGCCAATAGTAACGTTGAATACTTGAATTCCATATTTTCCACACTAGTCTTGTTTGGTGCAACATTAATGTTATTTTGTTTGGACTGCAACTTGCATGTTGGATGAGTATAATGTCCTTTGTTCAAATTTGTTTTTGTGATTATTTACAATATCAAATAATCTTGGATGTTGGCCTATTGGGTTGTAAAACAAAAAGTTTGAAGAAAACAGAAGAATCCTACTAGATAAAGCAATTTATTTGTTTTTGTAAATGAAAAAAGGCTCACAAAGAAAAATGATGTTAGTGAATCCATCAAATTTATGTCGTTACGATTTGATTAAATAATTGTTAGGCATCGAATGATTGCACCAAATAATTTGACATTACGAAATTAACAAAAGAGTTTATTGAGATACGACGACTTCGTTGGTCAAACCTCAAGTAGTTGACTTTCTTAAGTTCAACGCTGTTTCCTTCAACTATTATGTAATCATCATCATCCAAAAACTACTAATTTCCCATTAAGAAAACCAAATTTGTAACCAATCAAAACAACTCAGACTTGGAACAATTCAAAGTCAGACAAACCTTATATGCAATGTGATCAAAACTCCAAACACACAAGATTGCTAAATCAAAGAGACAAACTCAATGGAGTACAAACATTTCAGCCATCCACACACTCTAAAACTCCAACAGATTCAGCCACATAAAAGCTCAGATTCTTCAGTAATCTGCTCAGGTTGTGAATCAGCCATCTCTGAATCCGAAACCGCGTATATCTGTTCAACATGTGACTTCAATCTTCATGAGCAATGTGGTAACGCAGTGCGTGGGATGCAACATCCTTCTCACGCTGGTCTCCACCACTTGACTCTAGTCCCTTACACAACTTACAGCGCTGGTACCTTCCTCTGCAGAGCCTGTGGCTGCACTGGAGGTAAAGGGTTCTCTTACTGTTGTCCTTTGTGTGACTTTGACCTTCATGTTCAATGCGCTCACCTGCCTCAGGTCTTGGTTCATGAGTCTCATCCTATGCATAGTCTTCTTCTTGTCTACAACAGTACTCCTCCTATGTCTTTTACTCAGTTTGGTTTCGGGAATCAGCTTGTTTGCAATCTTTGTAATATGACTATGGATGGTAGGTTTTGGTCTTACAACTGTTATGCTTGTAACTATCATATTCATGCTTCATGTGCTGTGAATAAGCCCAATCCAGTGGCTGCTTCTGCTGAGAACTGTGGGGCGAGTGATGAAGGAAAGACACCGACTGCTGAATCTGTTCCTGTTCAGGGTTTGGAGACTGAGCAGACGGAACAAGTAGCTGCAATAACAGAGCAAGTGGAAGATCCAGTTTTGAGGCAACAGCTTGAGCTTCAGAAGCTTCAGCTTGAGCTAGATATGAGTTCTGCTCTCGCAAACATGATTGGTTCCTTCAATCTCAGTTCTTTCGTTTGAAGTGTCTTTGTGTTTCAGTTTGTTTGATTTTATGCATTTACATGTGTTGAATTGTCTCTGTTCTTGTGTTCCCTAATGTGCTTCTGATTTGAATAAATATATCCTATCTATTTGGTTTATCTTTCTTTCACTGAAGACCTTGAAGTAACAGTAACACGGTGACTTAATTACACAAAGATTGATCAACATGTTGCATCCACATATGATTTTTTTCCTTTTACATTTGAGGCAACTGAAACCAGAAACAGATAAAGATACACATTGTTCAGCCATAAAATCTGACATGAGAGACCTAAAAGTCATCCAAACCTATTTCTCCACCACAAATACAGAACAAAACTCTGTCCAAATTATCTTCTTCCGAGTTCTTTCTCATCTGTCCAAGGAATCTCTCACATAAGCAACTTCATCATTCCTTTTCTTTTAGTAACATCGAGTTGCGAAATGAAAAGACTCGACATGGAAGAACAAAGCCAATCCAGAAGCTGCTTCTGTAAACTGTGGAGAATAAAGCTCTAAATTAGCTTTCATAAAGACAAAGTCTCCATGAAGATAACCCATCATGAAAGGAGATTTTCTCCTAAAGGATTCGTTATCTGAGGAGCTTCACTAGACTCATACAATCCAGTACATCTATGTAGAGAGGGTAAGGATTTTCAAACCTTGAGTTACGGTTGCAGATGGTAATCAAGACTAAAGGCGCGAATATCTGAAGGACTACTTCCAGGCCTGAGAAAGAACAAAGCAGATAATAGTCACATCAAACCATAAGTGGAATAAATTAGCATCTCAGTAACCACTACATGCGGGAGATATCAATTGGAACGCACCTTTTATTTATCGTACCATAGTGAAACTTTAGTTTCCCTTTTTTCAGATCTTCCAAGTACTGCAAATACAAAACCAAAAAAAAACAAAAATAAATTTAGAAATCTAGTGAATGGAAATGGGGAGAGTATGAGAATCTTCTCAATCCATACTCTTACCAAATTTAAGGTAACATATATAGATGAAAAAGCCAAGGAATCAAACGGTATCTCATCTAGTGCAAAAAGACGGCACTCCAATGATTCAGGACCAGGTGCAAAATGCAGGTTCTTCAGTTTGGCTAAGAATATAACATAAGTCTGATCCAAAATAAACAGAGCCATGTAAGAATCAATCATATGAAGAATCAAAACTAGGGATATTTTGTATATATATTTACTTGGCCAATAAGAGGAATATCAAGTTGAGCAAAAGGTGAAATAACTTCCACAGTAGCTCCTGCTTCTTCCCAAGTTTCCCTCATTGCTCCTTGTGCAGCTGATTCTCCAACTTCTAGATAACCAGCAGGAAGAGTCCTGCATACTCAAAGTTCCATCTATCATTCACATAACTTCACACACAACACTAGAAAAAACTCAAAGAGACAAAGAGAAGAAATGTTTTTGATTTGTATATTACCATAAACCGTGTGAAGGTTGAATGTTACGTTTGCAAAGTAAAACTTTTCCTTCATGCTCTATAAGGCAACCAACAACCTGCAATTTCACATTTAATCAAACATTCTCATGATTGACACAAAACAAAAAGGTTGTTGGTAGATAGAGATATCAAAAACAGTACCATCTTAGGATTCTGATAAGCGATTTTGCCGCAATGTGTGCAAATAGCTCTCAATTTCTCTTCACCGTCAGGTATTTCATGCTTGGTTGGTCCTCCACACCATTGACAGAACTTTATCTTACGAACATCTCCCTAATAAAACAACCAAAAACACTATTGAAGCGACCAAAAACCTTAAAGATAAGATCTTTCTAGGAGATGAATTAGAATTAGAGACTCACAGCTGATTGAACAGAGACGAAAGTCGGGGAATTTGCAACTGGGTCAGACCCGGGAAGTGAGGAAGACATTCTGGTTGGCTTGAAAGAGAAGATTCTCCGAGGAGAGCTCGAAGTGACAGAGGAGAGATTGAGAGATGACGAGATGAAAGAGACGGTAGAGGACTTGCGAGTCTTGGTCAATCTCTGTGAGATGGTTAACCCTGATGACCAACCCAAGATCTGGACGGCCTTTAGCATTATACGCACCGGAAATTTCTTCACTTCCGGCTATAGGACTCTTTGTCAATGAAGCTCCTCTCTCGATGGCCAATCTATTTCGTTCCAAAAATTTGACATTTGAGGAGATTTGTTGAATGAAGTGACTCTTTAACTTAGCCAAAGGTCCGGCATTATTGGTTTCACTAAGACCCAACAACCGGTTTAATTTGACCAAATTAACCGGTTCAGACACAAAAGCAGAGCTGAGTGAGTGTTATAGAGTCACATGTACTTGTAAACTAAAGAGAAAACAAACATTAAAGAATCACAGGGCAATACATATAGCAAATGCTTAAACATTGTAGTGTATATTGGTTGATCAGGTGTCATAATAAAAACATTTCTGTAGGAAATTCTTTGTTATAAGAGTAATCAAAACCTATCTAACTCTCTTGCGTTACACAAAAATCTTATTTGACTGCTAACTTCTCGATTAAAGATTGATAAGCAACAGTGCAGAGCTTGAACTTTTCTTCAGCTGCCTCCTGTCAGTTTATATAGTCAAGGATTAACACAAGAGATAAAAACATATAAATGGAGATTGAAGAAGATCTTATATTGGTTTACCTTGTTAAATTCCTCATGACGATCTGGATGCCATTGTAATGCACAAGTTCGATATCTGAAAATAAACAACACGTTTGGTCATGAATGTATGTGTTGTGTGTTTGAACTTGGAGTAAAATAACTTACGCTTTTTTGACATCTTCGAGTTTTAAGGGACCCCAAGGACTCAGACCAAGTGTTTGTCTATGAGAGGCTTGGTATTCAATTGACTCAAACACTGAGCCTCTGGATTTTCTTGAACCATAGCCATCTTCTTTGTTTTCTTCTTCTTTCTCATCTTTTTCTTCTCCTCCTTCATAGAAGTTATATTTCGATCTCCAAGAGTTGCTAGAGTAATTAGAAGACCATGAAGAGTGATACCACCAATTATGTTCCTTCTCTCTATGTGTTGAATAATAGGAATCTCGAGATTCTTTGAATAAATTTTGGAATATAAATTCAAAGTCGTTATCACAGTAACTGGAATGCTCTGCAAAATGGAACACATGCTTTTTCTTAATAAGAGTAAATATATATATGTATACAAAACAAAACTGCACCTTAAACTAGACATTTTCAACGTTTAAATTAAACAACACTAACTTTTTTTACAGGGGTCGTTTGGTTTTCTCTTTTTCTTTAGCTTCTTTGGCTTTTTTAGCGGCCTAATTTTAGTTACACCAAGAGCAATGAGATACACTAAGTTTCATGATCCGTAAACAAACAGACAATACACTTGATTAAGAAAAGCACATAAATGGTTTTGTGCTTTAACCTCAACAAGTTTCAAACTTAAAAGGCAATGAGGTAATGCAAGAAGCAAATTGTTAGAGGCCAGCCAAAAACAAAAGTGATATAGATAGGGCCTAAACATGTTTTTGCATCATATATAATCTCAGTCATGTACCTCTTCTCTTTCTTGTTTAAGTTCTTCAACAGCACGACGCACTGCTTCTTGATGTTCCCTCAAAAATTTCTTGCTTCTCTTCTTCTTCTGAGCATTTGATTTCTGCCAAATAGTCAAAACCCTAAAAAAATCAGAACATGTATTCACACTCTAAAATCTAGAGATTGGTAATAAATGATAGAAATCCATTATCTAGATGAACCCACACATGTAGTGAAGAGACCGTCCGAAGAAGAAGAGGAACGGCGTTTGCGTTCTAAGACAGGAGTAGAATGAAAAAACGCAGTTTTCAGGAGAGAACAATAGCTTTGCGGTCTGCAAATCGCTGCTTTAATTGCGGCGGCAGTGTTCATCTTTGTTGGAGAGTGCACAACATTGCGTCTTAAACCACTGTGACTCGAGCTTGACTCATAAGAATTAACAAAAAAAAATTAGAGAAGAGAGGAGAAAAAAAAGAAGATTTTCTTGTTTTGTAAAAGGAAAACAAAAAAAACACAGAGAAATGGAATATTTAAACGCAATAATTTTTGCTTGGTCTCCAAGGACTGTCCTTATTCATAAATAAATGAACGAGATTATTTACAAAACAGAGAGCTTGCTTTCGTCACTACACGCGTTGGGCCTTCCTGGTTGGGCAATTAGTAATTGGGCTTGTTTCAGTCATATTTTGATTCATATTTGTCAATTCACTCTGAAAATAATTAACTGGTTCAAGAGGAAGAGATATATAAATTACACATCAGTAGTAGATTTTGAAGAAATAGAAAAAGACAGAACAAAGGCAATTTTGCTTGAACAAAGCCAAAATGAAACAATTCGGAAATTATTGTAATGAGGTATCTCTAAGTAATCAAGACCTATCTAACTCTTAGTTCACAGATAGCTTTTCACATAAAGATTGATAAGCCACACTGCAGAGCTTGAACTTTGCTTCAGCCGCCTCCTGTTTTCATATAATCACATATTCAATAACACGAGAAATCAAAGAGAAACTTACATGGAGATTGAACAGAGAGGAGGAGATCTTATATCTTACCTTGGTAGAGCCTTGATGACGATCTGGATGCCATTTTAATGCACAAGTTCGATACCTGATATACAAAATAAAAGAGAGTTTGATGTTAAGTGGTGAGAAGATGAAAGATATATGTTAGGTTTTGTGTGTTGACATGCAGTGAAACTACTTACGCATGTTTGACATCTTTAAGGTTTAAGGGACCTGAGGGACTCAGGCCAAGTGCTTGTCTATGAGAAACTTGGTTTGGCTCAGACTCAGAGTCACTGGAGTCTGAAGTATAGTCTTCTTCTTCTTCATCTTCATCTAACCGATATTTCGATCTCCAAGACCTGTTAGAGTTGTTGGAAAACCTTGAAGAGTGATGCCGCCATCGAGGTTCATCCTCTTCATGAGTGAATGAAAAAGAGAAACCTCGGGATCCTCCAAAAGCAGTTCGGAATACATAGTCGACATCAAAGTCCTCATCAACTTCGCAAAAATCAAAATTCCCTACACAACGGAACAAATGGTTGATATGAGTATGTAACCAAACAAAGTAGCACCCGTTGATTATACAAAAGGACAATAATACAATTTCAACGGCGAAGCACTTATTGATTGTGGATGCTTAATATAGGAACAGCACAGAAGTCAAAGAACTAAGTCCACAAATGAGCCAGGAATTTGGATAAGTATGTAAGCTAGTACTGGAAGCACAAGGTCTTTCTTTCAGGGGATGAGTCCGAGTTAAGGAAAATCAGGGAGTTGCTCAACAAAACTAGATTGAAGCCCACTAATAACACAAATCCTATAGCATTAGCATTAATGGCCAAGAATCTAAAGAGGACACAAATTCTTGATTGTAGAAGCAGTGAGTAAATTACATGCCAAGAGATTTTCCTACATAGTGTAGCCGTCAAATAGAAACAGAACTAAGACATTCACTTACTTTTACCCCAAGTGTAGGGGCCGTGTTTGTTATTCTGGTTTCCTTTGGGTTCCTTGGAGTACTGTTTTTTGAACCACGAGGTTTGCTTCCGGGATGAGGGACCATCGTCATCAAACTCATCATGCCAGCTCTGGAATCAAATAATTAGCCACAGCTTTGAGAGTTTTACAAATGAAAATCCCAAAAATGGCATAAACGAATGCACCTTAATAGAAAGAGCAGTAAGATACACTAAGTCACGCAGAAGAAACTAAAGCAGAGACATTACAGTACACTTGCATTCCCCTTTCAGTAACCCAAGATCCTTCCACTATATAACCATAAAACTTTCAGTATCAACTAGCTAAGATGTTATTTAAGAGCACATGAAGTGTTTTGTGAAGCTTAGCTACAAGAAGCTGAAACTTCGAAAGCGGAGAGAAACAACAGCTGAAAGCCAACAACAAAAGTGATAAGCATAGATGAAATAAATACCGTAAACATGTTTGCAGCAAAAGCATTGACATTACGCAATAACTCTTGCTTTTCCCTCATTCTTCTGAACCTCTTCTTGTGAACATTTGCTTTCTGCAGATAAGTAAAAACCCAAAATCAGAAGACATATCCATCCACCTGTTCAAACTCTAAGTCTCTAAAACTAGTAAAAGGGTCGCAATTTAGACAAGAAACCATCTAAAGTCCCAACATTTTGTCTACGGAAGCTAAAAGGAGATGCCAAGAACATGGTCATCGATCCCTTTCAATCTATCTCGATAAACCCACTTAAAGAACAACACGAAATGACATCTATGAACCCAATGAATTGTCAAAGCACGAAAATTGAGCTGGCGAATCAATTAAAAAAATCAAAATTTACGGAAAGTACTGACCGATTCCCAGGAAGTGCGACGTTTGCGTTCTAAGACAGGAGTTGAATGAAAAAACGCGGTTTTGAGCTGAGAAGAATAGCTTTGTGGTCGGAGAATCGCTGCTCTAATGGCGGCGTTCATCTCTGTGAGATCGGAGGAGAAAAGTTTGTGTCTTTTTCGCCGTTTTGCAAAGGAAGAAACCAAAAGCCGATGTGGGTAACGTGACTCGGGCTTGACTCAGTCGATCTGACCCGGAAAAGGGCATTTTAATATTTACCGCCGGTAACAACAATTTACTTTTCCTCTATTTACTTGTTTATTTTCTCTGCCTCACGAATATGTTGATATCACCGCAAACAGAGTGAAACCACTTGGAAATTAGAATGATTTTTAATAGGCTAGAAAGGTTATAAATTAATTGTTTTTAATCGGTTAATTAGAATGTTTAATTTTAGTTCTAATGAGAAACATTCAATTTGAGTTACCCTCCAATACGTGTTTTTAGTTTATTTTATTTTATTTTATAACAACTATCTATTTTATTTTATAAAAACTAAATTAAAATTAGTGAAATCTCAGTTCATTAATCAATATCCCCTTAAATCTTTCACATAATATATATGGAATTTGAAGATAATTAAAATCAAATCATTAATTAAGGGATTTCAAAACAAGATATGTCTTATTCATCTAGTATAATTTTGTTGAGTTAAATGAGTAACTTTTAATTTTTCAATAAATTGAAGCTAGTTTAGTTTTTATGTTAGTCTTTATAAGCTGAATTGGCACATTAATTCTCATTTCAATTTTGTTAGGTTGTTTTAGTTTTTATCAATAAAAAAAAAATCAAAGATTAGGAAAGAATTGCACTATTTGGAAGGCTAAAAAGTAAAAATAATGCAAATTTACTTTTGTAGGAAAAAAAAAGAGAGTCCTACTTAGTGTAGGACATATGCCTCTTTTTAGTCTTTGCATGCCCTTTATAAGAGAAATTAACAAGGTCGTACTAGGATCTTGAAACACATTCTTGTTGGCGAGACGAGAGAAGGAAGAAGAAGAAGAACAAGACACAGAGAGAGAGACACCACCTTAATTTGAGAGTAAGATTCGTAACGATTGTTCCTCTTTGATCTCTCTCCAAGTTGATTTACCTTTTGCTATTTTTTTTGTTAAAACGGTTTTCGTTAGTAAAATAAAAGTGGATAATGTTTTTAATCAATAATGGATTACAAGCCAAAGAAACAAGTTTGTGATACAAATTGAACCCTTTTCTTCTTCCCCAAGTGTTTGTGATTTGATTTTGATTCTTACAGTTCTGCTGTTAATGCTGCGTTTGAACTTTTTTATGACTTAATTTTTTGTGGAAGCATTATATATGTTTACTTTAGATTATTTCGGCATCAGAGGACATGAAGCCTATCGTGTGTGACAAGGGACATGGAATGGTGCAGGTACGTTAAAAAGAAACACACTTTTTTTTTGGTTAATCGTTAAGGCTTCGATTGTTTTACTAAACACTATTTATGCGTTTATATTAAAATAAACCATATTTTGACCTATACTCTGGAGTATTTCTCGTGAAACGTTTTGTTAAGTGCCAATTAATTGGTGAAACATTTTGAAGGCGGGATTTGCTGGAGACGAAGCACCAAAGGTTGTGTTTCCATGTGTCGTGGGTCGTCCAAGAGATGGATTGAATCCGAACGAATCTTATGTGGGAGAAGAAGGTCATGCCAACAGAGATATTCTCACACTTAAAGACCCAATGGAGCATGGTATCGTTAACAATTGGGATGACATGGAGAAGATTTGGCACTATACTTTCTACAACGAGCTACGTGTGGATCCTGAAGAACACCCTGTACTTCTCACTGAAGCTCCTTATAACCCTAAAGCCAATCGTGAGAAAATGACTCAGATCATGTTTGAGAGCTTTGATGTTCCTGCTATGTACGTCTCCATGCAATCTGTTCTTTATCTCTATTCCAGTGGTCGTACCACAGGTAAGCAACCAAAATCCAAAATGTCATAAATTAAGAGAAATTAATATTTTGTTAGTTTATAAGCTTGGAGTCTCATAATTTAGCAGTGGATCTTGTTAGAACATCAAATGCAAACAGCGAATGTTGTTATATTCTAAAATGTGAATTTTTGCTGTTGAACTTTTTTGGTCACTATAATACACGCAAATGCATGAATTGCGTATTTGCGTGTGAAACAATCCATGACTTAATTACTATGTTAAGTTTCTACGTGTTTAGGTGTTGTGTTGGATTTAGGAGAGAGGGTGAGCCACACAGTTCCAGTATACGAAGGTTACGCACTCCCACACGGTATACTTCGTCTAGACCTTGGAGGCCGTGACCTAACTGACTACCTCATAGAAATCATGACCGAACGTGGCTACACATACACCACATCCGCCGAGCGGGAAATAGTCCGAGACATCAAAGAGAAGCTTTGTTACGTAGCACTCGACTACGAGCAAGAAATGGAGAAGACAACAAAGGGTTGGACAATCGATAAAACCTACGTGCTTCCCGATGGTCAAGAGATCACGATAGAAGCCGAGAGATTCATGTGCCCCGAGGTTCTTTTCCAGCCGTCTGTGATCGGAAAGGAATCTTCTGGTATTCACGAGGCGACTCGCAATTCCATCTTGAAGTGTCCTGTTGATACGAGGAGGGATATGTATGGTAACATTTTGATGACTGGTGGCACGACGATGTTACATGGGATTAAAGAAAGAATGACCAAAGAGCTAAATGCACTTGTACCGTCGAGTATGAAAGTTAAAGTTGTAGTTCCTCCGGAAAGTGAGTGTAGTGTTTGGATTGGAGGCTCCATTTTGGCTTCTCTAAGCACCTTTCACCAGGTAAATAAGATGATATAAAATGTGGTTTTAAAGTTAATTAGTGTAAGTTTTTTGGGGTTGTTATAATCTAAATTTTTTGATGTCCATATTGCAGATGTGGATAACTAAGGATGAATATGAAGAACATGGAGCGGCGATTGTTCACAGAAAATGCGTCTAAGTTTGTTAGCATATCATGTATACCGAGATTCGTCCTGGTGATGAGTGCTCTTTGTGCTTTCTTCTTAATTTAGAGTCTTTATTTTGGTAAATAAATTGTTATTTTGGGGGATTTTATAAATCTGATTATTTTGTTTTCATAACTTAATTATGTTGGCGTTGATATAATGGTCAAAACTATGAATATATACTATGAATATATTTAAAATTTCGTTGGCTCTGAGTAGTCAAAATGTGGTTCAGTTGCCGATTTGGATTCAAATCAACGAGCCATTTAGTTCTCTGTAATCGCATAACTCCTAATATGCCAAAGCTTTACCATTATGGCGAGAAAGAAATGGCCGTATAGCATCTTCGTGGGCATCACACACAACATTTCATCTCTCTCAGACAATTGTCAGGTTTATCCACAAATGTCTCACTTGGCTATATTATCAACAAGATCAAAGTATGGTAGTGATCTGATTATGCATTGACTTTCGACCTGAGTTTGACGAAGGATTACAGGGTTCAGAAGCACCTATGTTTTTTTATCCTCTGTTTTTGGCCTATTATACTTACAACTTTACCAAATCCTTTTCCTTCACTTTTTTCTAAAATATGTCTTTAGTTGATCAATAAATTTAACCAAAAATATGTATTCTCAAAAAATGATTCAAAAACTTGTTCCAAACTGCACTTTATTCTACGGGTCAAGCTATGAGATTTGCTACATACTAGCATTTTCAGAAATAAAAAGATCTCTTAATTCTAAACAATCTCCTTCACAGTTCACATTACATATGGTTACATATACTATAGTACCAATTTTAATTCTTAATATCTTAACATATTTTATTAAAATAATTATTTTGGTTTGATTCAATCATAATAGTTAGAATTTACTTTGTAATTAGAATTATTAAATATGAGTCACCATTTAATTAACCTTAACTAAATTTGAAATCATAAATCAAGAAACATATATATGAAATTAGAGACTATTTAAATTCAAATCATTGATAAGTTAAATTATATGAAATTAGAATCTAATTAAACTATTACACTATACATGGTTGATGGTTTTCTAGTTACACATGGCGCATTGTTATTCATTAATATTCAAAAAAAGTATATCTTACTCATTTAGTATAAGATTGTTTTGGGTTAAAATGGTAACTTTTTATTATTTTCAATAAAGTAAAGCTAATCTAGTTTTTATAAAGATACAATGATACATATTATGACATATATAGTATATATACTATATAGGGCAAGGTCGGCCAAAACATGCAAGCAGTAGCGCTGAGTTGGCTCATTCATATCATTTTAATTTTGTTAGATTTTTTCTTTTTACATACATAATTTATAATCAAAAATAAGAAAAAATTCAAAAGATTAGGAAAAATTGCACTTATTTGGAAGGGGGAAAAAATTGACTCCTACTAGTGTGGGACCCATGTCTCTTTTTCCATGCTCTTTATAAACGAAACAAAGCGATAGGATTTTTGTCAGAAGGATTCTTGTTGCCGAGACGAGACAAGGAAGAAGAAGGAGAAGAACATAATTTTTGAACGTAAGAGAACGATATTCTTTAAGTGATTTTTTTTTTGTTGTCACTGCAGCGATGTTTGCCATTGCAATAACTAGGGTTCTTTTCTAACACCATCCGTTTGTAGTTATTAGGTATATATTTCGAGCTAATTTATCCTTAAACATAAGAATTAACATGATCTCTGTATACGATATCTGTTTTTTTCCGAAACTGATTGTTATTTAGTTGTGTACGTTTTGAAGGTATATAATGATAATAATTTTGAAAACCAATTTTTTGAAACATGCATGATATGTATACTCTAGATAATGTCGGATCTAGGTGACGAATCCGTGGCTATCGTGTGTGACAATGGAACTGGAATGGTCAAGGTAAGGAGAAACTAAAAACACTCTTTATTAATCTGTAATGCTTTTTTTTTGTTTGATGAAAAATCTATAATGCTTCCTTTGTTTCAAACACTATTTACGCATTTGCTTTGCGTTTACATTTAAATTTTTTCAAAAAGTTAAGAAAATAAAATATTTTGCAAAGTACTGAAAACGCCAAAAAAAAAAAACTTTTTCTATTTCCCGTTTTCATTTACGAATACCAAAAGATTTTTTCCTTTATGTACTTCCGGTTGGGCAATAATGAGTTAGAAAAATGTATACTAAATATAAACGTAAGCAACCAATCAATGTATATTGTAGACCTAAATCCTAATGATTGGTAAAACATTTTGAAGGCGGGATTCGCTGGAGACGATGCACCAAGAGCTGTGTTTCCAAGCGTTGTGGGTCGTCCACGACACAGGGGAGTGATGGTAGGAATGGATGAGAAGGATACCTTTGTGGGAGACGAAGCTCAAGCCAGGAGAGGTATTCTTTCACTTAAATACCCAATCGAACACGGTGTTGTTAGCAATTGGGATGACATGGAGAAGATTTGGCACCATACTTTTTACAATGAGCTGCGTTTGGAACCTGAAGAACACCCTATTCTTCTCACTGAAGCTCCTCTTAACCCAAAGGTCAATCGTGAAAAGATGACTCAGATCATGTTTGAGTCATTTGCTTTTCCTAGTATGTATATTGGTATTCAGGCCGTTCTCTCTCTCTATTCCAGTGGTCGTACCACAGGTATGTAATATCGTTCACATGCAAAATCTTTAAATATATATATTTTTTTATATAAATGTGATTTTTATGAAAATCTTGAAATGTGATTTTTTTTTTTGGTAATAACAATGGTCCTAAATCTGTTAAATTTCTGCGTGGTTAGGTATTGTGTTGGATTCAGGAGATGGTGTGAGCCACACAGTTCCAATCTACGAAGGTTATGCACTCCCGCATGCGATCTTGCGTCTAGATCTAGCAGGCCGTGACCTAACCGAGTATCTGACGAAAATCATGATGGAACGTGGCTACACATACACCACATCCGCCGAGCGTGAGATAGTCCGAGACATCAAAGAGAAGCTTTGTTACATAGCTGTTGACTACGAGCAAGAAATGGAGAAGGCTACAACGAGCTCGGCAATCGATAGAACCTACGAGCTTCCGGATGGTCAAGTGATCACGATAGGAGCTGAGAGATTCAGGTGCCCTGAGGTTCTTTTCCAGACGTCTTTGATTGGCATGGAAACTTCTGGTATTCATGAGACGACTTACAATTCGATCATGAAGTGTGATGTGGATATAAGGAAGGATTTGTATGGAAACATTGTGTTGAGTGGTGGCACGACGATGTTCCCGGGGATTGCAGATAGGATGAACAAAGAGATCAATGCGCTTGCACCGCCTAGTATGAAGATAAAAGTTGTGGCTCCTCCCGAAAGGAAATATAGTGTTTGGGTTGGAGGCTCCATTCTGGCTTCTCTAAGCAGCTTTGCACCGGTACATATGATAATATTATTAACTGTTTTATAAATTTAACGTGCGTATAGATATCTCTTTTTGGTGTGTTGTAATGTAAAGTTGCGATGTCTATATGCAGATGTGGATTACTAAAGCTGAGTATGACGAACAGGGAGGGGCGATTGTTCACAGGAAATGCTTTTAAGTTTATAATTTAGCAATTCTAAATCATGATGGTCATCATGTTCTTTAATTATGCTTTCTTTTTAATGCTTTGTTTAATTTGGTGAAAACTTGTAATGGGAGATTTCAAATATATCTGATTTTTTAAATATATTTCTATGTTTGGTCAAAAGAGCAAAGGATTTCGTGATTTGAGTTAAAA
>Ga0041059_1001991_pt1 | contig 15710 bp, 10 predicted proteins | sample AraColnosormetaG_FD_56232 | JGI IMG/M metagenome (GOLD analysis project Ga0041059, IMG submission 56232) | Arabidopsis roots microbial communities from North Carolina, USA - Col MF nosort | ecosystem: Host-associated > Plants > Roots > Unclassified | place: USA: North Carolina | collected...
GATTGATATTGATGAATTCTCCTCAATTAGATTGAAGGTACAAGGAGAAGAAACTCAATTAGATTGAAGGATAAAACAGTCATCCATATAATATAAAAGTACCTAAATTTGTAAGAAACATGAGATGTTCCTATATCTACAAAAGCACAGACTTTAATATGCTAATCCCATAAATGATCCGGCTTATAGTTGCCAAGAAAAAGAAGAAGTTGCAGGCTTGTTTGTATATATTTTTGCTGATGGGCCTAAAACAATTAGAGACTAATGAAGCGTATGAAAATGAATTGTAAAACTCAGAGGCAAGTGGAAGAGTGGGAGTTCATTCATTATACGCTCATGGAGCTTACTATAGATAGAGAGCATTTCTTGAGTCGGCCAACACAAATCAGACTTCTTCCAATAAATTATGGTGGTTTACTTCATCAGAAAAATTCTCTTGCAGGATTGTTGACGTCAAGTTTTCGAACCATCGATCCTTTCTTGTGGTAAGCAGACTCCTTTTTGTTTTTTTTGATAAAGAAAAATGGTTGAGTTTATGATAGTTTGTGCTTCCTCTTGAAACACTTTTGCTACCAAATGTGCCATGAACTTGCCAAAAAGGCCTCCAGTACATCTATGAAGTCATTTTTTTAATTTCTACAAATAGAAAGTCTACATCTGTAATACTACTGTTAACTTATTAATTAGCTCCGTTAAGAAATAAAAAAACAACAAAAAAACAAAGAGTTATTGACGGCCGTTATTACAGTTTAGTAATAAAACGAAAAGCAAATAGTAGTTGTCAAGTTAATTTTCTGGTTTACTTTTCCATGGAAAAGGTAAATGTAAAAGAAAGAAACGTAAGTTAATTTAGATAGAAGTAAAAAAATAACAATTAAGAGATAATTAAAACTGATATTCGTAGGGTTTACATATAAAAACGAAAAACGGATCAGAGAGAGCGATGGCAACAATACAAAACAAATCTCCTCTCTTCTCTATCTTCTTCCCCATTTCTCTGAAAACCCTAATTTCTCCATCTCTCAATCTCTCTGTGTTTGTATCTCTCATCTCTGTTTGAGAGATGATAAGGTAACTTCAAAGCATCCTCGTGAATTCATCTTGTAATTTCAGGTACTCTATAAGGAACTCTCTAGCTTGATTCTTAAACTCTGAGCAATTGTCTTTGATCAATCACCACCTTATAATTGATAAATTCTCTCCTTTATGATTTTTATGAGAATTTGTTTGATCAAGTGTTGATAATTTGGTTTTAAGGATTAAATATTTTGATCTGTGATGTTTTTGAGGATTTGGTCTTTGTTTGAAGTATTGATTGTTACAGATTCTATAATGTGATCCTGATTTAGGATTTTAATTCGAGATAAATGGCGACAAATGCGTGCCTTGAGTCCGATTCGCTTCTACCTCCACGGAAGCGTTTACTCGCCGGATTCAAGAACCAGAACTCGAGAATCAGCAATGAATCTCCGAGTCCTCCTTTCGCTTCTTCGTCCTCGTCTACTACAACTTCAAATGGTTCCTCTGCTTCAGCAGTTGTGCACACTCATCATCTCGACCATCTACTCAATGACCAGACTCGGTCCCCGGAAGAGCTTGCTCAGGCGTCGAAAGCAACCGCTGCTTTAGCGGTTAAGGTTGCAAAGGCGGCGAGAGCTACTGCTAATGAGAAGGCCATCATTGCTTCTAAAGCAGTGGCTGCAGCCAAGAATGCGTTGGAATTGTTTGCTTCTTTTCCCGCAGCTGAGACGGTTTCTTGTAAAGAGCCTAGGTTGATTCGAGCTATAAACAATTCTCCTAGAGTCTTGACGGATTGTTCTGGTCACAGAAACAAGAAGCAAAAGACTCTGACTAGTACTATGAACGATGGGAATGATGTTGCTGGTGTTGTGGATTCAGATGACGGAACCAGAGTAAACGGGAAGCTGCTCTTATGCGATAACACGCTAAAGGAGAAAACAGAGGAAGAGAGTAGCTCATTAGGGAAAAGAAGAGGAAGAGTGAAGCTCCCTTTGAGCATGTGTGCCTACAAGGATCAAGAAAACGGTATCACATTAGAGGAAAACAATCTAAGTGTAAGTAAGTCGGAAGGTTATAATGGTGGTGTGGCTCAGGTTATAGAACGACCATCATGGAAGTGTCAGGACTTAAAGTCACCGGAATGTGTGAAGCAGAACAAAGTTGTACGTTCATAGTCTTCTTATATGTATTTACACCTAAAAGAGGTAAGAAGGTGCAGATTCAACAGCATTGTCATTTTCAGTACAATCTTAATGTTGTTTATTTTTATCTTGTTTTGCTTTTTTGGGTAATGTGTTTGATTTTATGTTGTATATTTTGGGAATAATATCTAGATACATAGATTTTGTATATGTATGTTGGTTGTTTAATCAGTGTAAGTGTTGTTATTAAAGTGATGACTTTTTGTTGTTTGCCTTTATGTTTCTTTTGTTTTAAGTCATTTTTCTCCCAGTGCTAAGACTAATTTATCTTCGAAAATACTTGTGTTCTTTCTTTGTGTTGTTTAAATAAAAATAATAATTTCAATAAGATCTATATTAATTTCAAGAAGAGAATTTTCACTAATTACAATAACAAAAAGTTTTTTTTTTGATTTTTGATTGTGTGGCTACAACTGGGTCACGTGCAGATTCACGTGAATATTCGTAGTTGGAGGAGATATAACGTCACAATTTTTTTCCTTTTGCAAATGTCTAAAGACAAAGCAACCCACAACAAAAATGATCCGTCACCGTCACGTTCACATGTGAAGTGAAACCCATCTTGCCATTTAGATTGTTTAGATAATTACATTTTTGTTAGTGTTAATCCTTGGGTGTCAATAAGATGATGATATCTATTGGTTCATGATTTTGTTTTGTAGTGATTCATAAATCTTATATCTATTGGTTATTGGTAGACTTGTTATTGAAAGTGAAGAAATCTTCCAAATTAAACAGCCGTTTATGTGATTTAAAAGAAACAGAATTTTCGTATTCATTCAGGTTCTTTGAGGTCTTCGACTCTCACTATCACATGTAGCCATTAGAGCTCATCTTGATCTTTTATCCTGAACTCAACGAACTATTCTTACTTCGGTCTCTTTTCTAACGTCTTGGTTTGCCTTGTTTCAATTCAGGGGTAACTTTTTGCTATAGTTTTAGCATCCTTGTTTCTGTGTGTTTGACTGCAAGATGCAACATTCTTTTGCCGCATGAGCTGGTTTGTTTTAGTGTATTTTAGGTTTTGTAGTTGTTATGGGCCTTTGGAGTTTGTGTTGATTGGTTTTAATGGAAATTTAAAGTGAAATATAACTGGAGACATAAATTGGAGAAAATAATTTGGAGGTTTTTTTTTCATCTTTCCAATTGTTGAACTGCTTTGTAATATGTTTCTTTGCTACAAAGACTGGCCCTAGTAGCCTAGAACGTGACAAATGGAACAAAATATTCCAAATCCACGTGAAATAGAAATTTTTATTTAAGTATGTCAAAAATATGATTATTATATGGATATATACACTTTATTTTGGGATAATTTTGCTACTGGACTGATTATCCCATTTTGATTTCTATTTTTGTATTAGTTTATGTTCTAAAGAATAAACAAATTATCATGAATTTGATATTATTATTATTTTTTTTTGTTTTTTTTTGCTTTTTATGAGTTTGATATTATTATTATTTTCCTACGAAGGCTGGTGTTGTTGAAACACAAATTTGGCTTCGACCACATCTAGGAACTCCCATTCTGTGTTCTTGATTTGGTAATACTTCCATCTCTCTGGCTTAACCATATGTTGAGTAACAATCACAACTGAGAAATCAAGCCTTGGCCAGTTGGCCTCACCTCCTTCATCTATCTACTGAAATTTATTTTTTGATGTGTCATTTTTCCATCTTACACGTATTCTTACATTATCAATGTGGAAACTTTCTTGTAATTAGAGTTAAAAAAAAAACAAAAAAAGACAAACTAATAAGAATAATCGGAATTAAAATTTGGTTTGATATCACTCACTAGTCACTACCACTAAAAGAGAGCAGTGAACTACATTATATGTTTATATGAAACCCATTGTTAGTCATTGATCATATCTTCCAAGACAAAAAAAAAGAAAGAAAAAAGAACAAAACAAATATTCTTTTAACAATATTCAAATGGAAACGAACCAAAGAATTAACCAAAAAGAGAGAGAGAGCAGTTCTATATCATTTGTAAGCAAAAAAAAATCAAGAACATGAACCTTTGATCTGCATGTTACTCATCTGACCTTCTATATCATCTTCATTGTTCTGTGTCCTTAGATTCAACCATGGATGTTGCAGACATTGTTGTGCAGTTGGTCGTTTCTCAGGTGCAAAATCCATTATCGGGCAGAGAAAATCCGCAAATTCTCGTGCTTCTGCTTCTGGAAGCTTGTATTTATCAATCAGTAAACGGTCGAGTGGCCAGTATTTTAATCTCCGGATCCTCTTCAAGTCGCCGTGTCTGTCAAAGTAATCCTTTGATCTCGCACCTCCAATGGCAATCTAGTTAAATCACAAGTATCAACGAGACTATAACCGATCAATCAAGAGATAGACAGAAACCAAGTATTTTTCCGGGTACCTTTCGAGGCATTTTTCCTAAGAGTTCCATCATAAGAGCAAGGTGGTCCTGAAGACAGTAAAGAAGAATGTGTTAAACAGCTGATAAAGAGAAAATAACTCTTTGGTACAAAACGATATGAGGTTTCTTAAAAACCATCTTTACCTCGTCTTCTCCGTAACCATTTCCCTCTTTTGGAGCGAAAAGCATATCGCCTGTAGCAAGCTCAAAAGCAGTACAAGCGAAAGACCACATATCAACAGAGTAAGAGTAACCTGACTGAAGTATTACTTCAGGAGCTCTGTACTGTCTTGTTTGTATTTCTTCTGCAAATTTGTTATCAGCCCAACACCCGTTCCCGAAGTCGACAACTTTGCATCTCATATCAATCCCATCCAAGTTTCTCTTGTTCTTTTTCGGTGTTTCACTTAAACCTACTATCGAAACTCTTCTTCCTGATATTTTAGCAGCCGCTTTTTTTGCTCTCCTCTTCAACTTCTTCTCAATCAGATTCATTGTTGATGTACCGTTTTGGTTCCCCTCGGGCTTTTCTAGTATCGGTGTTAGTCCGGATCTGATAGGATCCTTGGCAGGGTCAATGGTGGAACAAAGAAGAATGTTTTCGGGTTTTAAGTCGGAGTGAATCATACCGAGTTCACGGTGCAAATAATCTAGACCAGTCAGTATACATTTGCATATCTCCCGCACTTTACTTAACTCCATCCCTTTATAACGGTTATATTTAATCAAACGCAGCAAGCTATCGCCAAGAAACTCGAGCACCATGCATAAATGCTGCCCGTTGGGACCTGCGTGCTTGAAGTCATCAATAAGACGAATAACACACTTGGTATTTTCAGGATCCCCATCAGCAGCAGCTTGAAGAAGTTCGATTTCATGAAGTGCAGCTTGAGCAAATTGTAAGGCGCTCTTCTGAATCTTCAAAGCAACATAATTCTACAACAGATAAAAACACATGGTTTATTATAACTAATGAGAATAAAGCCAAAGAGGAGGTTACATGTGACAAGGAGCTTGTAGAATTTAATTTCAATTCGTAACTTTTAGAAAAACTTCAGCGGAATTCCTTAATATAAAGTCATGGGCATCTTACATTCTAAGAGCAAACATCAGAATCTAAGAGCGTAGAAGTGTTTCCCTGCTTCAGACAAGGTAAAAGGACTCCACAGATAGAGCTCAAAAGAGAACAAAACATTAAATTAAGCCTATAGTTAATGAGACACCCATAGAGTAACGTTGGCATTTAAGGAACAGCGCCATTTAATAGAACATTCATTTCCCTTACTAAGCTATTTAAACAAACTGCAATGGTTGGTCAACTACAGAGTGCAGTGCCAAATCAGAACCACAAAATTCAGAACTTTGCTTATCTAAAAGATTAATTCACACGAAGCCAAGATCTTGTACCAAAACAGATCAAAGCCCAGATGAAAGGAATTAGAGAAGACTAACGGGAACATGCTTAAAACAAATTTACGAAATCAAATTCTGCATTTAAGATCTTGTTGGCATAGTAAAGCAAGATATAAGGAGAGAGATGCGTACAGAAGTGCGAGTATCATAGGCAAGCCAAACGGTGGAGAATTGGCCCCAACCAAGCTTTCTCTGAGCAATGTAACGGCCACCGGCAAACTGGTCTCCGATTCTAACGGCGTGATATCCACCTTTACGGTAAGCATCGAAACCCTCATCGTCTTCCTCTGATCCAGATGAGGATGAACACGACATATCTCTGTCTGAATTTGAAAGCTTGATCCGTGTTCTATGTTGGATTTTGAATTGTCAAAGTTTGGATCTTTGAATAAAAGAGCCCCCTTTTCTTTAGTTTTCTCGAGAAAGAGAGATAAAAGAGAGAGAGAGGAATAGCACGAAACGTAAGACTCTCTCCTCTTTTTGCTCCTCTTGTCCTTTTTTTATTGATGGGTGTGCTTCAAACATTTTCCCATTTTGACGATGTCCAATTCTCCATTTTGCCCTTCTCTCATGGTCTTGTTTAAAATCTGCCTCTTCTGATTTTAGGCATTCTCCTTTTCTCCCAAAGCTTTTAACAGATTTTCAAAAGAAGCAAACGTACCATCTTGATCTCTCTGCTTGCTAGTTTGGAGCCATCTTCGTATTTGTTGCAGATGCATTATTAAAGGCCTCAAGTTCGAGCTCAATGATCATTTATGTCACTGCCTCTAGCTTTTAACTTTGGATTATGTCCTGCAATGAGGAGTTTACGTGGATTGCGGTTTTCTGGCTGAGACAAAACATCAGTGAACTCCACATAGAAGGATCAGGGACAATACTCTTCTCCACCATTCGTGAGAAAAGCAACCAAGCCTTCTGAATATCACCCTTCACGCACAACTCTTCGAGCAATGGATTGTAGCTCTCTGTATCAGGAACGCAACCTCTTTCAGCCATGTCTTCCACGAACTTAATACCATTCATGACTTTGTCTTGCTTACAGAACCCGATAATCACAGCATTGAATGTTGATGATCGAGGCAAATAGCCTCTGGTCACCATGTCGTTAATAAGCTCAAGTGATTCTTCTATTTTGCCATGTTGGCTGTATCTATGAATCAAGCAATGGGATACTATAATGCTAGGAACTCCTCCTTCTCCAATCATCTGATCATAGGCCGTCTTTAAATCATCCATACCGCCTTTCTCGCATAAACTTATCAACTTGAAGCTCCTGTCAACTGCCCTCGGAAAAAGTTTCTCCATCTTTAAGAGGAATTCCAGGGCGTCCTCCCAACGGTTTTCCTTGTAAAAGCCATAAATAACACAATTGTAAGGGTCGATTCTGGCCCCATGAACGGTATCGCTGTCCTGCATCATTTCTAATATCTTTAAACCATCGTCTGTCCTCCCCCCTATTGAAAGCCCTCTGATCAACGTGTTAAATGTAGCAAAGTTCCATCTAATCGCATCTGTTTTCATATCATTGAAAGTGTCAAGAGCTGAATCCAACATTCCAACATCACAATACCCAGCTATCAACAAGTTGTATGTTTCCACATTAGGCAAGTAACCTTTTCTCTCCATCTCTATAAAGAACCGTTGAGCAACTCTCATTTTCCCTAGCGCACAATACCCTTTAACCAAAGTGTTACAAGCTACAACATCGACTTTACCTCCTTTGCTTTCCACTCTCTCCAAAACCTCGAGTGCCTCAGACACACGGCCTTCATTGCAGAGAACCTCCATCACCTTAGTTACCGTCACAACATCCGGAACAAAACCCAAACTAAAACATTTCTCCAACAACACCATTGACTGAATCAACTTCTGCTCATTGCAGTACGCAGAAATCAAAATGTTGAAAGTTACATCATTTGGTTCCTTCATTTCACTCATTAAACTCCTAGCTCTCCCGACTTTCCCATTCTTACAAAGAGCATGAAGCAAAGTGTTATAAACCACAGCGTTTGGAGCCACACCACTTGTCTTCATGATCTGAAGAAGCTTAAAACCATCACCAATCCTATTCGTTAAAGAAAGCCCTTTCATCAAAATCCCATATGTATACACATCACCATGAATCCCACTAGCCATCATCTTCCTTGTAAAAAACTCTCTAGCTATGTCAATGTCTTCTTTAACCAAAACATCCAGAATCGAATTGAAAACTTTCAGAGATGGTTTGATCCCAAATTTCGAAACTAGATCAACAACACTAATCACACGTTTGATCAACCGAGCACGCCCAAACCCTCTAATGATAGTTACAAAAATAGCATCATCCGGAGGCAAACCAATTGAGTCAGGCATTTCGTCGAGCAGTTGGTAGACAGTATCAAAACGTCGGAAAACACAAAGTTTATGAAACAGAGCACGGTAAGTGGAACGAGAATGGATAAACCCAGGAAAAGTCGAAGCCCATCGAAAAGTTTCCAAAGCTCCAGAAGCTGATTTCTGGTCTAGAATGAGACGGACGATATGATCATCGCTGGGCACAGAAAGCAAAGAAGACGATGATGAAGAAGATGAGCAGAAACAAGGCAGTTGAAGAAGCCATAATCTTGTCAATGGCACAGATCGAGAAGATGTCGAAAGCTTCAAGATTCTCAGCATCAGAGACACAATGGATTGGATTTCACTAGAACACAAAGAAACACATTTTGATTTGTGAAAAAGGAGGAACCTTTACATTAGTATATGTCCTTATTTATTCAAAGGGGGAAACTTTCCTTAATACCCAAAATCTGCAGATACCACTTCTTAGTTCTTAACATCTGCAACTTGCAACTTTTATATGTAGACACAAGTAAACAATTAGAGACTAAATCTGATTAGATTACAAAGTTGGACTTTCTTACCTAACAGAGTCATCATCATCTTCTTACACATAACATGAGAGAAAAAGACAAACTAGCATTCAAGATTTACTTTGCTAATTTATCAGCAGAACAGAACTTTGCTATTCTATCAGCAGAACAGAGCAATTCAAGACTACAGTACAAAACGTGGTTTCTGGTCTTGAATCAAATAAGAAGACGTCAATGGGCCGTGAGTTTACAAACAATAAGCCCACGAAGCCCGTTCGGAGACAACGGTCATTTTCCTCATGGGTCCGTAATTTAGATTCGAAGAAAAATGGCCAACTATATATAATTAAAATCGTAATAAGAAGACTCCAACTATAGTTTCCTTTTAGTAATATCCAATGCATTGAATTTTTATTTTTTTATAAAACTCAAATTCTTAATATCTATTTTTTTTAATGGGCGATGATTTTTTCTATCTTCTCTCTTAAATCTTTTAGAGAGAGAAAGCAAATCAATCTTATTTCATCGGATATTGATCTATTGAATTCCAATCAAACCTCGATCACCTGCAAACCAGTTTATTTCAATAGTCGCAAAATCTATTTATTGTTACTTAATTGTTTTTCCAGCCTTTCTTCCTCACTATTTAAATGGTATCACACTACCATTGGTCATAATGGTTTTAGAACACAAAATAAGATTCGTCCTACAAGTGTACAAGAGACTAAATAGAAAGTAATCAGATAGAATTTCAGAATTACTCTTCCTCTTCGTCAAATTTCTCGAATCTCTGAACATTCTTATACTTATTTCTTAGTTGCCAATATCAAGCTTTATCTTTCTGAATGCCCCTAGCATCTTTCGCTTCTTTTTTTCCACCTTCTTTACCACCATGTAGTCAGTGAAAGCGGTCAACTTTTTTCCTCATCAAGTCCATGTTCTTTGCAAATTGTTCTTCTGTCAGACTAGGGATGAGTTTCTCTTCCTCAACTCTTCTTCTTTCCTCTTCTTTAGCAGCCCTTCTCTAGTTCTTTCTGACTTTTTTCTTGAATGACGAAAAATAAGAGGTCATGATTCCCTTTACTCTACTCAATTCAAAAGTCCAACATAAGTTCAGCAGATCATATAAATATAATGTGAAGCATATTTACCAATGATTTAATTCGTACATCAATTTTTAAATTTGGATGCTTGTTATGTTAAGGTTTATACTCATTCGAAGTTGGATTCATTTTAATTTTATGTATAATATGAATCTAAATCATTGTCTAAACTTTATAGCAGATGTGGGACGTTGAAAACACACTTTTCATTAATTAAGTAATACATGTCCGTTTTAAAAAATTTCGAAATCACAATATATGCATAAGAAAAAATTGAGATTTTTTTCACTTTATGTATTATATGATGATTTAAAACAGTTTAAAAAAGATGAAAGGAGAATCATAAATTTAAATCAAAACCAAATTTTCTAATTTTTGTTTTATTAAATATATAAATGTAATTAGTAGATACAATCCAATTTTAGTAATATTTGTATGTGACTTTTAAATATATATCCGGTGGAAAAGTTGGATTATATATAATCCGATCCAATGATTTTTGAATGACCAAAAATTCTAAACGGGTCTGATACCTATTATATACAAAATCACTTTTACCAACCCGCCGAAAATTTGCTGCAAAAATACTATAAAAATGTCCATTTTTTTATCTCTCTTACAAACATTTAATGTTCTTGTACCAACTATTGAACAAATCATATTAGTGGCACTAAAACATCAACACATAAATTTAATGTTAGTTTGGTTGAATGTATGTGATGTTCTAAATTTGGCATGACTCGAAGTAAAAAATTTGTTGTATAAACTGCATATTGAGTTACATTTACAACAACAGTTTTTTTTGGAGGAGTATCGTGAATAAGAGTTCAAGTCCACTCGATCCTCACTTTAGAAGAAATTCTAAAATTCTTATATTTACTATTATTACTCTTCCTAGAAAACACTAAACAATATTTAAAAATTTAAATGCAGCCATAATTTCGCGATCAACTTTTGCATCGTTGTAATATGAGAAACACAAATGTTGAGGGGGTTAATCGTTTGGTTCCCATCATGACGCCACTATAAGGGGGTAATTGAGGCGTCATAATTTTGTCAAATAAGATATCCATTATGCCCTCTCAGTTAGTTGGTTAAGTTTTAACGTTGGTCAGTCGATTAATAATCCAATTTAGACAGTTTTTTATTTATAGTTATAAATTATAGAGGTCGGAAAAGAAATTTTTAAAATCAAGATAAAAAAGGTTATACAAAAATGGATGCGAGTCTATAGCATATACGAGAAATGTTAGATATGAAGCAACCAAAGTGATAAGCTTTGAAGAAAACAAGACAAAATCATACACGTTTACGCCAAACATGACTTGATGGAGAAATTAGATGTCTACGGGATCAAAATGGATTTCCAAAATGAGAATTAACCTCTAGAGAGCAAAGAAATTTGCATGCACCAGAAACGATGGATGTTTTCCCGTAAACTTTTTTACGTTCGATTTAACAACGAAATATGTTTAGTTTAATGAAAAATATAAAAGTCTTAATGCATAGTTTTCGTTAAACAAAAACTCAAAATATGTTTGATCATTCTTGTTCAATACATTTTCTTATGGCGTTAGATTGTTCGTCACCGTGGCCAATATAACTGAAATCGTAATAAGAAGACTCCAACTATAATTTCCGTTAGTATATTCAATGCATTGTTTTTTTTTTTACTAAACTCAATTCTTAATATCTAATCTTTAACCTTTTTGTAAATACTCTAACTAGATTCTGAGTAAAAGAGACACATTTCTAAATTACAAATCTTATTCGGTTGCAGAATACGTCACTTGAAACATAGTTACTTGAAGAGATATATACATATATAAATACTACATATGTTGCAGTTTAAGTTATACGTTAAACATTTAGATATCAGTTAAGTTATGTTATATAACAATGACAAACATACAATAACTAACATATAAAGTGCTGGAAGCGAAACAGTCTTTTAGATGATGTCGCATTTGAAGTACTTTCTGAATACTTCTTCTTCCCTACAATGCAGAGAGATGACTCTATAGACTTCAATCAACAATTTCGGAAACCGTACAGCAAAGTACTCGTCGAATCCTTCTGGAACTGTTCCGACAAGTTCCTAAGACATCAAAAGTTTCAAAATAATCAGTTTAAGCCCGTGAGTGTAATGTAACGGTGTTTGAGGGATTCAATTATAAGATGAACCTGAATTTCCGGAGGAAGTTCTCGATGATGATTCAGTTTGTTCCTGATGACTCGTAACAAGTCACGGATGCTATCGTATTTGTAACGCCTGTAGCGCCCGATGTTTGTGATGAAAACAGGTTCTAGCTTTTCATCCCATTTCCCTCCTATAGCCACTGGAGCTGTACTCTCCATTGCTTTCAAGATTTCAGAATCAGCTTCTCTATTTTCAAGCTCAACTCGGTCACTAGCATCACGAAGGAAAGACAGTCTCATCTCTGAGTTCCAAAACATAGGATGGAGTAGCACTTCAGTTGCGCTAGGACTGCAAAGAGCAAACAGTGTATAAGAGATTAGGCTTTTTCGAGTGGATTTTAATCATCAGAGAGGAAAGTAACATTACCGTAAATCAGGGTCTGGGTTTAACAAACGGGATATGAGGTCTGAAGCTTCTGGAACGTGTTCTACTAGAAATAGGTCGACTTTGTTCTTCACAATATTGACATCTCGTTCAAGATCATCACCAAAGGGATGCTTACAACCGGTTATAGTGTAAAAGATGACACAACCTAAACTAAACATATCGACTGCACGAGTTTGACGACCTTGTAGAAGCTGCTCTGGTGCTTGCCAGCCCGAACTGCCAGAACCTGTAGTTTTTAAAGCAGATACTTTAAAAATGTGGGTTGAAACTCATTTCATAAACATAACACATATTCAACAAACGATCATACATTGCGTTCAGACACTAACATGCATTCTATTGACCAACTTATGACATTATGTAGTTTTTCTCTAGTGTTAGTTTTGTTTTGCGAGATCAATCAGTCCTATTTTTGAAAGTGTTACAAATCCAATATTTTGGGCATAAAAAAAGATAATAAAAAACAACTTACCTGTGGCAAGGTGACCCAATGATGACATATCTCTGGACATACGCTTGCTAATGCCCATATCGGACAGTTTTGCACTCAAAGTCATATCTTTACTAATTAACACATTTTGTGGCTTCAAGTCCCGATGAACTATTCCCAATTCGTGTAAGTGGACGATTCCACAAACTATATCCCTGCATCACAATACAAACAATCTGAAAAATATAAGTTTAAACAGTAAATCAGTAAACAAGGTTTGAACTAATTCTACTGTTTATTGTATCACATAGCCTAGACTTATCAGAACCATAGCTACCTTTGATGTTCAAATAGAACATCACTTAATCAAAGAATATTATGACATATATAAAAAAGTACGAAGTCCAAATTAACCTCATTAGTTTAAGCATGAGAGGTGACGGGTGACCCCCCACTTTCCAAAAGTTGTTTCCTTTGATAACTCCCTCCAAAGAATCAAGTTGGATCTTATAAGCAGCCACTCCTTCAGTAGAATCGTTGTTTTCCAATACTTTTGTCATAGAAAACTCTAAATAGGATTTGATTAGATCATCTAAACTGCAGGTGCAACGCTCTAGAGAAAGGTATACAAAATCTTGATCATACTCCACACCATACCACCGAATGATGTTTGTGTGTTGGTCTGATGCAATGAGGTTTTGAATCTCTTTGAAAGCAACCTCATGATGAGATCGAACAAGGCGTTTTACAGCTACAGGCCGGCCTTCGTAAATACCCTCAAACACCACAGTTCCGTTACTTCCCTTTGCAATTTCTTTACTTGACAGAAACAACTTACCGATCTTTCTCCCATCAGTTGCACCACTTTGAAAGTTATTGAAGCCTAGTAACATTTGACCTCCTTCAATGAGCTCGAACTGATCCTGGCCACGAGGAACTGACTGCCTATTTGTATCCTTCGCGGATTTACGGTTCTTCTTCTTTTTGGAAGGTCCAGCTTTCAAACTAACATCACTGCCCCTCGACGAAAACTTTTTAATGAAAACAGAGACAACAACACCTAGAAGCACTAAAGGGGCCAATAACTTTACTGGTGACCATTGTCCAAACAAATATGTATATTTCTGCTTATGTTGCTCTTGTAACTTTCTTGACTCTCTGGCTTTTCCAAAAGGCATGATGCTGTTTTCGCTCTCGAAGTGATTTAGGGAAGGGGAGGGTAGCATTTTCACATTCATTGGCTGATCATGGAGCACCCTGATAACAATTTCTGGGCCACGAACGTCAATTTGTGATCCACATAACAATGGCATATAAATTCCAGTTTGAAGTTTAGGACCGAGGTCATAGCCAGAATTGAAAACAGGATCACATAGTAAAGCAGCTCTGAAGTGAGAAACCGTCAAATTCCAGACAAGCTTCCCAGTGGTTTTACTAAAATGCTCAAGTTTGGAATCTGTTCGCCTGATAAGAAGAGGTTCATTCACAAAATCTTCAGTGCTAGCGGGCTTCACGAGAGCATTAGTAATCTTAGTATCTCCAGTTGATTTGTAAACATGAATCAGCCTCCCTGATCTACCATCAACCAAATAGGCACTAGTTGTTTCTGATCCAAGAGTCACACCATCATCTGTTACAAGTGGCTTCTGCCTAAAAAACTCCTGAACTGTCTGCAGTGAATATGTGCCGAAACAAAGTTAAGATAAACAAAGTCCAGTAATAATGAAGTAAAGAGAGAGATGCTTCATACCCAATTATGATAGCCATCGACAGTAGTAGCCGCCTTTGAGTTGTTCAGATATTCAACAATTATGTGAGGACGAGTTATCTCAGTAGCATTTTCTGTGTTGTTATTAGCAGGAGCCTGATATAACGAGTGCATTGGTGATCCTGTTGAAAAGGACCAGTATGGTGTTTCTTTCGGTTGCTGCTTTAAAAACACCTTCCCATCACGATCAACAACAAGTTTCGTATTTGGCTCTGTTGGTGGTTCACTGAGTAGAAGACAGATAACATCACAACCAGTAACCACATAGAGAAGAATCAAAAACATCTATCAAAATGTAATCAAACCAATTCTTGCCACCACCAAAACCTAATCACTAGTCCATCACGTTTACAATGCTAATGATACCTAAAACAGTGTCACCAGAATCAAATACTAACTAAGTATTTTTAAACATGCAGAGGATGGAAGAAACTCACCGACGAATCTGCAAAATTGATCTGCGGCCGGGACTAGATGGAACGATCGGATACGTCACATCGTCGGCAGCGCCGCCGCAAGGAGACATGATCCATGGTGAGAGTAATAGTAGTAAGAAGAAAAGATGGCGGAGGAAAGGACATCTCGGCGGCATGGTCCGGATCAATTATGGAGAATCCGAACAGAGATAGAGATGATGATGATGATCAGCTGTGAAAAAACAGAGGAGGACGAGTCAATCATCGAATTTAAGAATTGGGAGATAAAAGATAAGAGAAAGGGTTTTCGAATTTACCTAAGAGTGAAGTCAACGATGGATCGGAGATAAGATGCGAAGCTTTAGTCTGAGGCTGCGGTTTAGGGATCTCCGTCTCTGTCCGGCGAGTTTCTCCTCCCTTGCCCCCACCCTTAGTGTGTCTAACGCGTTCTCCTTTTGAATCTTCTTAACAAAAAAATATTTTAATGGAAAAAAATACAAAAGTTTTTTTTTTTTTTTTAAACCCCCACNAAC
>Ga0041059_1001992_pt1 | contig 15704 bp, 10 predicted proteins | sample AraColnosormetaG_FD_56232 | JGI IMG/M metagenome (GOLD analysis project Ga0041059, IMG submission 56232) | Arabidopsis roots microbial communities from North Carolina, USA - Col MF nosort | ecosystem: Host-associated > Plants > Roots > Unclassified | place: USA: North Carolina | collected...
TTGTTTCTTTCTTTTTTTTTTTTGTTGTTGTCTTTGTTCTTTGGGATTTGTAATTCCCTTCAAGATAACGTGATTTTAAAATTTTAATTTATCTCTCTTTTTTTTTGTATTCAGTTCTGCTTTGGGACTTGATTAATTTGAATGCATATACAGTGAAAATTATGTGAATAAATAATAACCACAAATCTCATTTCTTACTCTACATTATAAGCTAATTTCTTTGACATATGTCTATTGCATTTGTTTCGAATGCTAGTTTTTGGGTTTGTTTTTACACCTAAAAATTATCCCTTTATTATTAAAAGGGAAGTACAAATTGAAATTTTGTCTAATTTGGCCTCAATTTTGATTTTAATTTTGGATTTTGTTCTTTGCTATTCCAAATCATTAAGGGTAATTTGGTCTTAACAATCTTCTAAATTTTATATGATTCGATTCAATTTAAACCGTTCAATAAAATTAATTTCCTTCAATCTAAACCGCTCAACAAAAATAAGGAATTTATGTCGTTTTTGAAATCAAAATATGATCACATTTCATCCCTAAAAACACTATTCAATCTCAAAATCAATAATCAATAATATTCAAATCATATATTACGATTCTTCACTAATCATTAGAAATTTATATTTATAAGTTTAGGGTACCAAATTTATTCAAATATTTAGTATAAGAACCAAATATGTTGATAATCGAACATCAAAATGTAACATCTGTTCATCTTTGTCTTTAAGTTTTTACAAATGCTTTGAATGGTTCCAAATTTGCAATGAACAAAACGATTTTTATTTACCGTTTATGAATTTTGGTTCGCAACAAACTAACATAAAAAGATGAACTCATTTGTAAAATTTTTGGTGTATGCATATTAAAAAAAAATGATTTAACATAACTAAATTTTGTAAATTTTTAATACAAACGCAAACGTTATTTTTTTCAAAAGCCCATTTACGACGAAAAACTAACTAACAAGCCCATTAGTTTTAGTATTCCTTTTAACAATGGACCCAGGCGCCGAATAAAAACTAAACCCGGTCCGGATCTTAATCCTCTAGCAACAGTGAACCGGGTCCGCTTCGTCGGAACTCATGGCCAATTCGAAAATGGCGATAGCTTCTCTAGCAGCTCAAATCCGTCCCTTCACATGTTTGGCCGCGTCTCTGCCGTCACGGTTGGCGCCTCATCCACCAGACCTCATCCGGTGGATCAAGCGAGAAGGCGGCTTCGTTCACCACGCGGTTAAGCTCTCTCAGGAGACTCAATTTGGTATCGGACTCATTTCCACCGAGCAAATCTCTCCAGGCACCGACCTAATCTCTCTCCCTCCTCACGTTCCCTTACGCTTCGAATCAGATGATTCGTCATCTTCATCGTCCTCTCTCCTCTCCGCATTGGCCCGTCGTGTTCCTGGTAAGTACTTATCCGTTCCTCAATGAATCTCGCTGTTGTTCAATGCGATTACTGGAAATTTGCATCTAGAGGATCCTAAAGCTTACATAGTGGTGCTACTTGGTCTTAAATCTAAATCTTAGCTTATAGGATTCTGTAGAATCAAGTTTTCAAAATTTGGTTGATTTTGTAAGAGTTACTGATTTCGACAAAATTTGGCAGAAGAACTGTGGGCAATGAAATTGGGATTGAGGTTGTTACAAGAAAGAGCCAATGCAGATTCTTTCTGGTGGCCATACATTAGCAATCTCCCGGAAACTTATACTGTTCCCATATTCTTTCCCGGAGAAGATATCAAAAACTTGCAATATGCTCCTCTTCTCCACCAGGTCAACAAAAGATGCCGTTTTCTTCTTGAGTTTGAGCAAGAGATTAGACGTACTCTTGAAGATGTTAAGGCTAGTGATCATCCTTTCAGTGGCCAAGATGTAAATGCATCTGCCCTAGGGTGGACTATGTCAGCTGTTTCAACTAGAGCGTTTCGTTTACATGGTAATAAAAAGCTTCAAGGTGGATCTTCTGATGATGTTCCCATGATGCTTCCTTTGATAGATATGTGCAACCACAGCTTCAAACCTAATGCTCGGATCATTCAAGAACAGAACGGAGCTGACTCTAATACTCTTGTTAAGGTTTGCGTTTTAGATCTCTGGTTTTAAACTGGCTTTTTGTTTAACTGAATGTAAATGATGTTTCTCTTTTGTTGTGCATTAGGTTGTTGCAGAGACTGAAGTCAAAGAAAACGATCCTTTGCTACTTAACTATGGTTGCCTTAGTAATGATTTTTTCCTTTTGGACTACGGATTTGTGATCGAATCAAATCCATACGATACAATTGAGCTTAAATACGATGAACAGCTTATGGATGCGGCTAGCATGGCGGCTGGTGTTTCTTCCCCAAAATTCTCTTCACCAGCTCCATGGCAACATCAGCTGCTTTCCCAGTTAAATTTAGCCGGGGAAATGCCAAATCTGAAGGTTTTAAACCGCCATTTCTATATCACGATATTTTAAGTACTATTTATTTCCGAGAAGAAGAATCTCTAACTATTTTCTTCTTATACTAATAGGTAACCATTGGAGGCCCAGAGCCAGTAGAGGGACGACTATTGGCGGCGTTAAGGATACTGCTTTGTGGTGAACTGGTGGAAGTAGAGAAGCATGACTCAGACACGCTGAAATCTTTATCCGCCGTAGCCCCTTTTGGAATTGCAAACGAGATTGCCGTTTTCCGTACTGTAATCGCTCTGTGTGTGATTGCATTGAGCCATTTTCCGACAAAAATAATGGAAGATGAGGCTATAATCAAACAAGGTGTTTCAGCCACAGCAGAATTGAGTATCAAGTACCGAATCCAGAAGAAATCAGTGATCATAGATGTCATGAAAGACCTCACCAGAAGGGTTAAGTTGCTATCTTCTAAGGAGACACCAACTGCTGCATAAGAACCACCTCCTGTAAGTTCTCTAAGCTTGGCTTGTTTCAAACGTCAATTTCCAAGATGAGTATGTTTAAGGTTATTCATTTTGAAAAACATATACCGACCACTATTTCTCTATTAACTAGCATTTTCATCCTCAAGGATTAGATTACATGAATCTATGAACTAGAGAAGGGAGATTAAAATGAGAGGTAAAAGAGATGTTGTTTCAGGATATTAAACAGGAGACTCATCATATTAACCAAAGATATTTACATTGAAAGATAAACCCCAACACACAGAGGATCATCTATATCTAGCTCTCTCTCCTTTTGTATCAATTCCCAACCGGGATTGATCTCTCTCGCTCTCCTAAACCGAGGGGAGAACGGGAACGACGTGGACCCATGATCTCGCGGAACACTAACGGCATCTCAGGCTGCTTTAGTGACGGGTGTTGTATCTTCTCAAACTCCCTTTTGATCTTCACGACTTGGCTATGGATAATAGGAACACTCTCTTGCACATCATCTCCATGATTGGCCTTCTTCTCCATTACAAATCGGGAGTGAAGCCAAAGAGTTCTTCTTCTTATGATGTTTTTATGATGTTTGCGTTGTCTATTCACGCGGGAGGCGTGTTTATAATTATAATCTTGAACCAAGGTTAGTATGAGAAAGTGGACACGAGTTGTTGATGAAGTAGAAGGGAAGTTAGGTTGGTGGGCAACGCCAAATTAGTCTCTTACACATATCTCTCTCTTTGTGTGTCAATAATATATATACGATAATTAAGACGAATTTGTAATGGTGATGTTATCTAAAAGCAAAGAAGAGTCGTATCATTCTCCTTGTAAACATCATGAAAAAGAGGGTCGGTGTTGGGTGAGAGTTTTGGGTTACGTGTCGGCAACAAAGCTAAGACACTTGTGATTTGTGATCATTACTGGTACGCCAATTCTTTCTTCAACCGAAGACTAAGATTCTTCAAAGATTATTGACCTTCTTTTTTATGAGGTTTCAAAGTTTAGAAGCTAAAACAAATTAAATTGAGAAAGAGTTGTTTGAAAAGTTGATAGAGACTAGAAACTACTTTTCTCCGTAAGAATTGCTTTTGTTTGACGAAAGAAGATAAGTGTGTGGGGACATATAGATTAACCGGGTGGTAAGCTTAGAGGATTCTAATTGGGATTATTATTGGATATCAAATTAAACCAAAACCGGAGCTTGACAAATACATATACAATCGAAATCATTTTTTCAAAAGGATCACCAGAAAAATAAAAACAATGTCCGTAGGAGATTAAAATCGTATCCAAGGTTGAATGTTGGGAGTGTCAAATTTGTACAGAGCATCAAATCAAAGTAAGAAAAATGTCTGATGACTTCAGAATTTCAGATCAATCCCACGCTCATGAGTGGAGCCCATAAAGTCCATCAAACTCAGATGTGATAGACAACCACGTCACGTGGATCTTTTGTTTCGTTCTTTCCCATGTAGAAAATCGTAGCCGTTCGATTTACGGTCAAACATACGATTTTAGATTCGACGGCGGGTCTTATCAATTTCCATCTTTGCTCGAGAGGATTTGCTTTAGACCGGAAAATTAAACATTCGATATTTGTGTTTCCGTTATTACTAAAAAGATCATAGAAAGGTTTTCAATATCTTTATGTATCGTATATGATACAAAATTGAATGCATTACATTATAATTCATTGAATTATTAAAAAAACTAAAAAGCAACGTTTTCACTTGTCTTGCTCTAGAATTCTTACAAATTTATTTGCCCTTACTACAGGAGATTTTCGAATGACGACAAAAAAGAAATTCCAAATGTGTGTATATCATCTAGATATAAAGCTATTAATAAGGTAGCTTTATAAACATAGGGGACAAGTTGTTCAGAAGAGGTGTGAGGTAACTCTCAGTTCAACAGTTATTTTTTAAATGGCTTGCATAGTTATTTGTAGTACAACCGGCAACGGTTATCTCCAAAATAAATCAAATAATGGTAATTAACCAATGGTGGAGAATAGGAAACTATATATGGAGCCCTTTTGAAACCTTTTTGGCCAATGAATTAGTAACTTAATGAGTTTTGATCTCCACCAAAAGAATACATACGTGCGTTGAAAGATCACGTGAAAGCAAGTAATGGATGGTATAATACGTGCGTGAATTGGTAAAATTGGTATAGGTTTAGGTTATAATTTAGATACGGTGTACGATTAAGAGGGGACCAAAATCTGTGCTTTTAATATCCATATATCTTTCTAGCAAACTAAAACAACCCCTATTTCTAGGGTATTCATATAATTGCAATGCGTTAACACAAAAATCTAATCCAGTGTAATCAATATTGATCAAGACACAAACACAAAGAATTTATTTCGAGCAGCTTTGAATCGAGGTCGTTCACTAAGATCCACTAACACATGACTACCTACACGATCCGGGATCTTTGCTCAAGTCATCTTGTGCCTCTCAAATATTCCAAAATCAAAATCTATAACGAGACATTGGTTTCCAAGTTTTGTAAATGAAAATTGAAAGAAAACATATGGCAAAAAAAAATTGAAAATGCGATTAGGTACGGTGGTACAGTTAGAAATTTTATTTTAATAAAACGAACACTGACCAAATTTTTTTATTTTTTATTGATGTAAAGTTGTTGTCTAAAATTAATTGAAAATTGCAAATCTTGATGAAATTAAAACGAATGTAGTTTACACCATGCTCCATGCATTACATATCACAATGCATGGAAGAATTTAGTTTATATCACCATGCTCCATGCATGATTTTCTTATACGTGTAACGTGTGTGTTTTATTTGGGATGTAAGCTATAGCATATATGACCTTAATTTGCGTAGCTACAAACATATTCCACAACTATTAGCGATCGATATCACATTATATAACATGATGGCCCGTTCGTGTGGGAAAAAAGTCAAACATAATATATTGTTTATATTGCCATTGATAGAGAGAGAGAGAGAGAGACGCATTGTGCAGAGAAAAAACCCACGCGTTTAGAAGAGAGGCGACAATTCTGGTATCAACTTTAATGTCGTACCATTGCATGTAACCTACTTTCGTAGCTTTGCCCCTTCATTTTTGCCTTCCATTTTCTTCTTTTATTACCAGACATTTCAACTCAAGACCAAAGTTATAATTTCATTTCATCTAAATGTAAAGAAACTATTATGGGAGCCATGGACCGTTATGTTTCGGTCAAGCTCACATTTAATTTACTTCCTTTGTAAGATATATTTTTTTTGTAACCCAAAATATTAAAATATATAGTACTTAAATAAGTTACATAAAAAAAAATCTTTAACTAGAATGCCTCTTGAGCATAATAGTAAATATATTTTTGAGGTATTATAACCCCTATCACATAGCACATTTATTTTTTGAATTAAATAAATTAAGATTTTGGGTTCAAATAGCACATTTTCACATTCTCTCATTCATTTAATTCTTTTATGTGGATATATTGGGAATTTCTCAATAATCTATATCATGTAATCAATAGTGTTCACCACCCTATATTTTTTTTTTCACTACTCCACCCTATATATTTCAAAGCTATGATAATACTTCTTTTTTTTGTTGTCATAACTCATAAAGTTACAAATTAATTCTTTGTAGTTTCGAAAGACGGAAGCATGCATCAAAATAGAAATATAGGATTTTCTTTTCTTAACAGTTTTCCCGTTTTCTCCATCTGACAAATTGACGTCCATATCGTTTAGGTTTAGAATATTAGTCTGATTTCTATGAATTAAAGATCTAGCTAGAGCCGATTATTCAAACTACTTCATGAATTAATCTTCTGTTGATATGTTGTACCGTGTACGTACAAGTTGATACCACCGTTATATAGGTTCAAGTTTTCCACAAATTTCCACATTTTTTAAAAGTGATTTCGATTCCTTACAAACTGAGCTCTGTGGTGTTCAGCTTCATAATCCACTAATTCCACAAGGAGCTCACGACTTCTCTTCCTTCAACATCTACTGTTTGTAGACATGATTTGCCAACGTTTTGTTGAGGAAACATAGTTTTGTTTTTGTTTGCCTCACATATTTATTCCATTTTTTTGTTTGTTATTTTTTTCTTTTCAATCTGCATATTTTTTCGCGGCACAACCTAAATGAAAAAAAAATTACATGCAATTAGATATGATTGTAAATCGTTATATATATAACAACGGCAAAATATTTAGACACTCCTAAAAGACTTCTGCGTTGATATATTTTTTTTCTCCTACGCGATATATGTCAATAATTACGTGATAAACATAATAACATACGTGATAATTGCATGCAACCCTTATATTTAGACGATTGATAATTTTTTCTCCTAGGCGTGATAAAACTTTTTTTGACGGATTTTTTTTTTTTGCATTCAACCCTTATATTTAGGGCTCGAATATGAATGGAGCTTTACAGACATTAATTGATCAAGAATGTGAGAGAGATTTAGATTATTTTTTATGTAAATGCGAAATTACATTAATTATCAAACATATATATACGAAATTAGTGGTGGAGATTGATTTCCGTAAACGCAAAGGGTCATTAGTCACAATCGAGCTACAGTAGGAAAGCCCTAAAGAGGCTACACCATGAAGAAAGAGCCCTAGTTGAGACAAATCCACGTGACTTTGGTTTACAGATTAAAAAGCAAAACCCTAAATAAGCAAATCGACCATAATCTCGTAAAAAGAACAGACAAAACACAACCTCATGTAGAAGGAACAATTTCTGCGCGCCGCCAGTGTTATTAATTCAGAATCATAATTTCACGATTTTCAACCCTCTCCTTTTAAGCTTCAACTCCAACATCATAATTTTCCCTTCCACAAACTACTGTATAAATCACTTTTAACTCTATTGCTTATTATTATTACTGTAATTCATTATTATTATAAATTAATGACCATTGATTATTTCCCAAAACACAATTAAAGAAAAGTGCGTAAAGATTAAAGAATAATATGACCAACGGAAATAGCTGAAAACGATGACCTTTGAATTTGTTCAAAAATAAATGAAATCAATGATTTTATAATTTTAATTTGTAAATTGTTCAAGAAAGTTTTCTGAAATATATTCATGTCTTTCACTTAAAACAAAAGAATAAATCGACCTTTAATCAACAGTATCAAAGGACCTTTATACTCTGACAATAAGAAAGAATGGTGCAAGGGTTAAGATAAAAATAGTACATCATAATTATGAATTTGTTACTTGTCAAAAAGACATTGAAATATGTAACTTATAACTGCTTTTATGCAAGTCCGTAGAAAAGGAAAAAGAAAAGACATGTAAGTTCGAACGTGGAACAAGAACTTCGTTAAACGTACTTTTGCTTTCTGCATCTCTCATAGATTCACAACTCACAAGTCAATAAAAGATGCAATGCAAGTCCATTTTTTTAAATTATATATTGGGTCAGGTCCATCTTAAATTAAAAACAATAAAATGTATATTTTATTTTCTATAAATACGTAATCAGCTATCATCACATTCAGGTGCCTCACAACCCTAAGACAATCACAGAACAAAAAGAAAAATTCTTAGCTTTAAAAATTTCCCTTAGGTCAACCATGGAAGAAGCAATCATGAGACTCGAAGGTGCCGAGCACAGAGAAACCAACATCCATTCTTTGAAAAGAAAGCCATCAAGAACTTCCTCGACAGCTCCTGGCTCTCCCGGAGGAGTAACTACCGCAAAAGCTGCCTCCGGCGCCGGCGCTTCCGGTGTCTCTACGATAAGGTACCGAGGCGTGAGGCGTAGGCCATGGGGTCGTTACGCAGCTGAAATACGGGACCCATTGTCCAAGGAGAGACGATGGCTCGGAACATTTGACACGGCCGAGGAAGCAGCTTGCGCATATGACTGCGCCGCTCGAGCCATGCGTGGTCTTAAAGCTCGAACCAACTTCGTCTACCCAATGCCTTCTCTCGACTCTTATCACCACCGTATTTTCTCGTCTCCTCCAATGAATATGTTCCTTCTACGAGACGTGTTAAACTCTCAGTCTCTTTCTCCGTTAACCACTTTCGCTTACCCGCCTTGTAATCTTTCTAACGTAAACGACGTTGTTCACGAGTCCTTCACTAACGTCAACGATGTCTGTGAAGATCTCTCGCCTAAAGCTAAGAGGTCAAGTACCATTGAGAACGAGAGCCTGATATCAAATATCTTTGAACCAGAACCAGCTAGTTCTGGTCTTCTTCAAGAAATTGTTCAAGGCTTCTTACCAAAACCTATCTCTCAACATGCTTCTATACCTCCAAAGAGCAACCAACAGTCGGTTGGTGTTTTCCCGACGATGCCAGAGAGCGGTTTTCAGACAGATGTTCGTTTAGCTGACTTCCATGTCGAAGGAAACGGATTCGGTCAGGTTAAATATCATGGAGAGTTAGGTTGGGCTGATCATGAGAATGGGTTTGATTCAGCTAAGATGCAGCAGAACGGAAATGGTGGAATGTTTTATCAGTATTGCTTTCATGATGATTATTAGAATATTGTTGTTGTTCTACTTTTTACGTGCTTATCACTTCACAGTTTCTTTAGGGTTGTAAGAAATGAGGTTAAGGGTAACTAACTCAAATCTTTTGTCTTTTAATTTTTCGTCTAGTGCTATGATCAATTTATCTCTATGTTTTAGCAAAGAACAATTTTTATCTGAGTATGAGCGAAGTTAATTAATTGTGTATGACATATGTCGGTTATGAGCAAAGGTAATAACAAAAATAAAGTAAAAATACTCGAGGTGCTGGATGAAGACAATACCTAAAGGACAAAAATATATATCTTGAACAAATTAAGATTTTTTTTTCTTTTCTATAAGTTGACTTCAGAATCATAAAGACAGCCTTTGTCCTCTTGCTTTTTCTTCTTTCCCTTTTCCCTCTCAGATCACCGTAAGGGCATAATTATATTTAGGTTCACAAAATCCTTTGTCCATTAAAGTATTTGCACCATCAAAACTCAGTAAACATATACTTAAGGACTCGAATTTGCATCAATGTTTATAACCCTTATTCAAAAAAACCATATCCCAATTATGATCTTTAGGGGTACTCTTCAAGTATCCAAGAGATCTTCTAAATATTGGAATTTCTAGTGGATGTGATATGAACGATGTTGGGACTGTCTTTAGTTTTATATGATCACATCAGTCTATATTAATTTTTATTTTAAAACAAAACATTATATAAAAATATATCATAAAATTATTCAATTATCGATATTCATTCAAAATAAAATCATAACACTTATTTGAATTTGAAATCTCGTTGTTACTACAATTCTATATATAGAACTATTCTACCAAATATTAATTGAAAAGATTATATTCATTTAAATATGAAATAGAAGTTCAGTGCTCCTAGCTCATATTGTTTTCCTCTATATTCAATGCGCTTTGTATATAACAAAAGTTTTTTTTGCATTGCACTGCATTTATATAGTATTATACACATTTATATATATATATATATATATATATACATTTACATTTACAACATTTATAAAAGTATATATGTATACATATATATAAACAACAACATTTATAAAAGTGTATAATACTATATAAATGTATACACATTTACAACATTTATAAAAGTGTATAATTGATGAATGATGGAAGTCATGATCATGAATCATTAACCATTAGAAAGTGACTTATGTGGCTTTTGGCCTTTTGGTTTTGGGGATAGAAGTAGATGAAACATCATGAAAAGTTCAAGGATACAGTTGGTCCTTGATGGACTCCATCATCATTCCCGTGATGACCATACAAAAAGAAAAAGATTTGTTCAGTCTTAAAGCTTCTTCAAATAATAAAATGATTATATACACACAATGAGGTATACCCTCTTCGTTCATCATTGATTCCCCTTCTTCTTTAATATTCACATTATGAACGACAAAGGAAACATGGAGACTGAAGCTTCCATAGCGGCGATGGGCCTTGGGGGTCTGTCCCGTCAGACCAGCATCACTAAGACCATTTGCATTTGCTCACCGACCACTCACCCGGGGTCATTCAAGTGCAAGCTTCACCGGACTCCTTCGCTGCAGCGTAACAAAAGCGTTGAGACTAACATTCTTCAAAGTCTCATGACAAAGCCAGATCATTCTAAGTAGACACTAGGAAGCTTAGGGTTTGTTTTTGTTTATTCTTTAGAGCATTATGCTAGTGACCAAACAAGGTAGTAGTTCTATTCTACTTTCTGTCTCTACGTCTTGTAGTTATTGGTTTTATATGTGGAAGGTTTCTTTCATCTAGAGTATGCGTAAAATATTAACATTTACTTTCTTCTAATCTCTAATAAATTGATTAATAAAATATAACTTTCCAACTTATCAATTTTGACACAATCTTTCAAATGTTAAGCTATGTCAAAAAATGTTTTTCTTTTTCTTGATATTATACTTGCGCCTCAAGATGTTGGCCTTTAAGGTGTTTCAAAGGGCATTACAAAGCAAATCTGATCGGATCTATGAATGTGTGAGGTTGCTACTGGTCCAACGTTTCCAAAATTTTAAGCGAAATGTAAATTTTAATCTTTAAAATAAACAAATCACAAAATAATATTACAGAAACAATAGAAAAAATAATGTCAAAACTTCATAAAATCAATCTCTTAATAGAAACACTCTGATTCTTATAAAAAAAGTGGCGGAAAAACATTTTGTGGATGGAAAGTAGTCTGATAATTGAGTGGTATCATGAAAAGTATTTGAAGTTGGGTACTTTTAAATTTAGACTCTCATACATGGGCTTATCTCTCACCTATGATATGGGCCGGTCCGGGCCAGGTGAACCTAGTTGACACATACCTGCATGATCACTTTTTGACCAAGCAACAAAGACAAATCTATTAGATGACCGACGAAGAGAACCACGTTTTTCCTACGTTCTCCTCCACTATAACTTGCGCATTAGATACATGTCATACATCATTATTAATGCATCTAATTCGATCAAGCTATGACGAATAACCAACAGTAACTACCAAATTTAACATTTGTCGTTTGTACTCTTGGGGCATATACCTCAGAAAATTATAAACCGTTGGCCCACTTCACGAATTCGAAGTTGTTAATGTTTTCGACCAATCAATCTTGCTTCTTGTTAAAGCTAATCACCCTCACGCGATATTTCGTATTAGATCCTTACCTATATCATTAGTCCAAATCTCTAGACATGTGCATAGAATATATTAAAATCGGCCAAACCTGAAGTAGTAGTATATTTGCTCGGAAAAGACATAAAGAAAACAGGGAATCAGATTCACGCCCATCTTTCATGTGGACTACAACCTCATAACATGTAGTATTATATAAAGATACCTACGATAGTTTTCAAAAATATCCCTAATAAAACAACACTCCGATCCAAACAAGAAAGAGCTAGTTTAAGAATGGTACTTGGAAACTCCTCCAGTCACAAATCTCATCACCATCAACATCATAATCATCATCACCGGGACTCGATGAAGGAGTTCCGAGCTGTCTTTGCAGCCGAAGAACCAATCCAGGGCTTCGAGTATGCAGATATGAGGAGGTCAAAGAGCGAGAATATGGGCACTAGAGAGGTTGCAAAAGCAGAGGATGTTGACAAAGAAGCTGAGCAATTCATCAAGTTTGAGCATACGAAGTTCAGTAAGTGGATGACTAAGAGCGCCTAGTCTATGTGGACGAAGAATAAAAAGTAATAAATGACAAACCATAATATATAGATTGTATTGTATGATTTGTGTTTCTTCTTCTGGTTTTTATTTTTGTTATGTAACAAAATGGGTGCTGTTTCCTTTGTCTAGAAAGGTGCATGGAAATAAAGACTACAAATTAGTATATTTCATGAACTCTTGGATCTTCTAGTTCCACATAATTGTTTTTTCCGATAACATGCAAAATCTGGTTTGAATTGGAATTGTACTAATTATGCTACAAGTTATGGTCTTAGTTTCACATTTAAATGCAAGACTGTCACACTAATCATGAATACATGAGATAAAATGGAAGATATAAGAATACAATTCTTTCTAAAATGTTAAAATAAAAGAGAGCTTAAAGAGTTGAAAATATGACATTTCCATTATTAGAGAAGAAAAACAAACCCCTTTTTCAACTCAAGAAAAATGGGGAAAACATTCACACACATCAATTGTATAGTCCTTTATTATGAAAAAACCCCTTCTCCATACCAAGAAAAAAGAAGGGGAAAAACATAAACACCAAAAAGGGTAAAACAGAGGATAGAGAATGTGGTATTTTCCTATAGCAAAGCAAAACAAAAGGAAAGTGTAAAACAAGATTCCACCACTAGAGAATGGACCTGCAAAGAGGGCATGTGGTGTGGTTATTACCAAACCAGTTGTCTAGACAAGCTCTGTGGAAGAAATGCTTGCAAGAAACCAACTCACTCACTTCCTCTTCCTCTTTAAACCCACAAAGGCACACACAACACTCCACACCTTTCTCTTCTTCTTCCTCTTCTATGTTCTCACATAGAGACTTGAACTGTGTTATCGAGATTCTTCTAGTAACAAAATCATCTTCAGGCTCGTCGTCTATCTCCATGGAAGATTCAGTCTCGGATGCAACAATTTGAAAAACAGACCTCACCATGTTCTTCAACAGAGTGATTGAAACAACCGTGTTCATCACCAGAAGTGGTAGTACTCCTTCTGACGCTGTTGGAAAATGCGAGAGACCCATTTTTTTATAACTAAGATTATATTCACAGAGATAGAAACTGAGAGTCTTTGAAAGTTTTGAGACACGAAAAATCCTTAGAAGAGAAGAAATAGAGAGGAAGTATAGCCGCCACTCATGTTCCGGTGGGCGATTGGGTTTATTAAGCAGCGGTGGTCTAAACACGTGTCACCAAGAGAGAGGTTATCGTTAGAGACTCATCTCCCACAATTTGATTGTGACTCAATAATAGGTTGGTTCGTCTTTTATAACCAGAAAATTTAAAATAAAACAAAAACTCTGTTTTTTTTTTTTTTCTGTGGTCTGTTTTGTTGTTAGACTTCTGACACGTATTGTGATCAGCCAACCAAGTTGTGCGTTGTGGAGAGCTCCTTGTTCTCCCGAGGTCGATTCTTGATCGACACGTGGAAGACTCAACGTTTCACGGTTGCATGCCACGTCACTAGACCAGACATGCTGACACATGAAAAATTGGACAAATCTTTGTCAAAGTTCACACACCTGTTCTGTTTCAGCTCCTCACAATCTTTTTGTGATTAAAATCATTCACAGTCCTGTTTCTATTATTCAATGGAATCTGATCGTTGTGCGGATCAAAGAGATTGGTATCTCTATAACCTATAAGATCTATATGTAAATGTTATATAGCACCTTAAAATATCCTGGCTACAACTAGTATTGGTAAGGTACTAATGAGAAGTTGTTGAATTGGATGGGCTTTCAACTTGTAACGATCTGAAATAATCCTTTTCCGCGGCTTCCACTCTGTTCTCGAACATTTTCCATTCCATTTGACATCTATCCCTCACCTGCAACACACAAAAGTTTAAGACAGATTGGTCCATTTGGTTGCTTTCTTGTCAAGGTATCTAGAAAATCTAAGATAGCCCTAGGTTTTGTTATAGGGAAGAGAACACATGAAAGCTCTCCAAAACAAGAGGAAAATTTGTATTGAGACAAAAACAAGTTTTGCTTACCCCTTGCCATGGTGCTTTCCCGTTATCTGCTTTCCCCTATTGGCAAGAAAAGGAGAAAGAATGAGAAATTTTAATTGGTTTTGGAAAGGAGAAAGTGAAGAAGTTAAGTAACCTGGTTGCCAAGGGAAGGGATAAATTGATGAACGATCCACTGTGAGTCTACTATTCCTATCTTCTCAAATGCAGGCTCCTTCATTTTCACATATAAAAATGAAAGCCTCTTCATTAATTGATCAAACATGCAAGAACATTTGTACAAACACTAAGCAACAACATAGTGAACTTTTGTGTACCTCAACACATCTTCTCAGTGCAAAGTCAAGACCCCAACCGTGAACCAAATCATTCTGTTTTTGGTTCATATACAATTAGGTGCAAGAAGGAGACATTATATGAAGATATGAAGGAGCCAATAGATAATAAAGTAAGTGTAACCTGGATCATATGCCACACGCAGCGCCATGCATCTCTTGAGAATACAGGAGCCATTATCTCCACGAATCTGTTTTTTTATTAAAGACATAACGAAGTTACTAATGGTTTAAATATGTCTGAAACTTGAGTTTGATAGAGACGTTTTTTGAAACATACGCAGCACATGGAGGCCGGGGAGGATTAGAGCACCAGTCGAGTTTCTCATCTGTCTCCCTGCTAAGGTTCAAGCCATATTCAGAACCATTTTGTAATGTAACAAAAATAATCTAGAGAGGCCGTTATATATACTTGTGGACTTCACTATGTTCTCTTCTTTTGGTGATCTGCCAATTAAACCCAGTCTCTGGGTCCAAACCAGGCTGCGAAATCTCAAGGTCGTGCTTCTTCACTATGTGTATGTATCTACAACAACAAACATAGTTAGAAATTTTTAAATGGAAGTGAGAAGAGTAAGAGAAACTCACTCTTCTGCATTAAAGTGATCAACTCCAAGATCCTCATCCCATATGAATATATAATCGTATCGTGCTACAATGTCCGGGTGCAAGAATCTCTTTGCATACCACCTTATGTTCACAATATGAGAGAGTCAAGAAACCAGATAAAAAAAAGTGGTTAAAGCAAAGATATTGATACCATTTTGTCTGCTTTTTGACACTTATGTGTATTGCAT
>Ga0041059_1001993_pt1 | contig 15704 bp, 15 predicted proteins | sample AraColnosormetaG_FD_56232 | JGI IMG/M metagenome (GOLD analysis project Ga0041059, IMG submission 56232) | Arabidopsis roots microbial communities from North Carolina, USA - Col MF nosort | ecosystem: Host-associated > Plants > Roots > Unclassified | place: USA: North Carolina | collected...
GGTTTAGTGGTTTAATTCGTATTGTATACTTTACAAGTTTGACTTTGTATTTTTCAAAAAAAAAAAAAAACCTAGCAGTCTGTTCTTCTCAATTAAGTATGGGCGAATCCACAGTGAAAGTAATCTTATTCTCCTTATGGATTTCTTCTTACGCACGACTGTGAAGTAGAAAGCTCACCATCTCTCTTAGAAGAAGAAGAACACACTGTACATTGGTTCAAGATCAATTTGGCTTGGCAGATGCCCTGTTGTTCTGGTACAAACATTTGGTTCTCCACTAAGATTTCTCGATTTAATTCGGTTCTGATTTTAACTTGCCAATTTAAATCATCAGACCGGGATCCGGTTGTGCAGTTATTCTTTATTCGGACGGGTGGTGGCAGTGGCGGCGATGGGAGAAAAACAAAGGAAGCTGCTTGTGTTGTATGCCTCTCAGACCGGAAACGCTCTTGATGCGGCGGAGCGTATTGGCCGCGAAGCAGAACGCCGTGGACTGCCAGCTTCTGTCGTCTCCACCGACGAATTCGACACGGTATGTGTGTAGTAAAACCAATTTGATTTTAAAAGCTCGTTACTTTGTTTTGGAAGATGGTTTGCTTCGTTTTTATATGATGATTGCTAATATGTTTTGGAAGCAAACCCCTTTCAATTGCAAAAATTGTTGATTGCTGATATGTTTTCCCCTCGCCAATAATCAGCTGTTAGCGCAAACTCTCGACATAAAAGTGTTTTCCTTTTTATCATGTGTTGTTTTCTGCAGAGTTCCTTACCTCATCATGAGGAGGCTGTTGTTTTTGTTGTCTCCACTACAGGGCAAGGAGACTCTCCTGATTCCTTTAAGGTTCGTTTAAAGTCCTGAAATTTGTTACCAATTAGTTTATTCCTGTAAAACGCTTTTAATTAATCGTAGCTTATTATTGTTCATTGTCTTTTTCAATCATTCAAGGCATTTTGGAGGTTTCTTCTTCAAAGAAATCTGGGAAACTATTGGTTGCAACAAGTTCGCTATGCAGTGTTTGGACTAGGTGATTCTGGTTACCAGAAGTACAACGTAAGTTCTTCTGCCTCTTTATATTCAGTTTCACTTTGTTTTAACATTCCACATGTTTCGTTATTCCCAAGTTTCTCCAGTTTTGTTTTAATCTATTCATCAATGTGAGAAGAAAAAACTAGGCTTTACTAAGGAAGAATGATATTAGCAAACTTTCCTTTCTATTCAGGGTTATTTCTTTTTGTAAAAAGAATCCTCATTGCCAGAAATCGTGGGATGATTTATTCTCTGTGGCACAAATTCATGACATGATTTATATTCAGTTTCGCTTTGTTTTAACATTCCCCATGTTGGGCTATTCCCAAGTTCCTCCACATTTTTTTTGATGTTTTAATCAATGTGAGAAGAAAAAACTAGGCTTTACTAAGGAAGAATGATATTAGCAAACTTACCCTTCTCCTTTCTATTCAGGGTTTTTTATTTTTGTAAAAGAATCCTCACTGCCAGAAATCGTGAGATTTGTCTGATTTATTCTTCTGTGGCACAAATTCATGACATGATTCTCTTTCTGATGGCTTTAGTTTGTAGCAAAGAAGCTAGACAAAAGATTATCAGATCTTGGGGCCACAACCATCATTGAAAAAGGTCTAGGAGATGATCAACACCCATCAGGGTATGATACGGTATATTAAAACAAATAAAGAATCCTGCTTTTACATAATATTCTTTGAAATCAGATGAACCATTTGGTCAGTTGAAGATATTGTATCCACATTCTTACTGTTCCTGGTATACTACTATAAAGTCCAGTGTTAGAATACTAAGTTTTCAGTTTTGGTGTTTTCTTTATTTTCAGATATGAAGGAACCATTTGATCAGTCAGTTGTATCTACATTCTTACTGTAGTTTTATTAGTCCAGTGTTAGGATACTAAGTTTTCAGTTTTGGTGTTTTCTTTATTTTCAGGTATGAAGGAACTCTTGATCCGTGGATGCTTTCTTTGTGGAGGACATTATATCAGATCAATCCAAAATACTTTCCTAAAGGTCCAGATGTGAAAATTCCTCAAGATGAAGTAATTGATAAGCCTAAATATAGGATTTTATTTCATAAGCAGGAGAAATTGGAGCCTAAATTATTGTCAGATTCAGGTATGCCAAAATTATTGAGTGGATACTTGGCTTCATTTATGTTAATTTATGACTATGTTGTGCTACTTAACATTGAATTGCCTACTTGCTAATGGTAATTGCTAGAAATGTTGGTATAAAAATCATTTTGAATGAATCTGCTGGAAGTAGGCTCACAAATGTTATGTTTCAATTGGCTCGTGAAACTAATTTCTCTTGCATCATGAAAAAGGTTAGGTACCATATTACATGTTTTTGGGAATTTATCTTGTTTAATATGCCTCTTATGTTTTTGCAGATATCATACAAAGAGCCCGTGGAATGTCCCCAGGAAAATTATTCAAGGACAAAAGTAAACCAGACTGCTTTCTCAAGATGGTATGCTCATCCTGTTGCCCAACAAAAAATTCCTTTTCTTTTTCATTCTGATATGCTAGTCAACCTCACTGGTTATGCTATTCCAGTCCTCTGTTACCTTGAATCTGGTGTGTTGCTTGATGATTAACATGTTTTCTTAAAATATCTGATTTTGCCTTTTGGTATGCATTATTATGCTAAGCCTAGATGATATGAGGTTTATTCCCTTAGCTTGCCTTAACATTCTAATCATGTAGACCCGCAATGAAGTCTTGACTAAAGCTGAAAGCACAAAGGATGTCCGCCACTTTGAGTTCCAGTTTGTTTCTTCTGTAAGTACTTTGCTGTCACTTACTTAGGTCAAAGTTCAGTCGATTTTGAGGGTGATTTCTTATTATCCTCTTTGGTTTTCTACTCTTTTAAGACTATCGAATATGAAGTTGGCGATGTTGTTGAGCTTCTTCCAAGCCAAAATTCTTCAGTGGTAGATGCGTTTATAGAACGCTGCGGTTTAGACCCAGAATCATTCATTACAGTAAGTAGCTCCACTCTTGTGATATAAAATTATCTCAGATTGTTATTCAAAATAAATCCCGAGAGTTATTTTTTTTTTCAGGTTGGTCCGCGAGAGACAGAGAATAGTAGTTTTAGTGAAGAAATGATTACACAGATCCCTATTAAGCTTAAGACTTTTGTTGAATTAACAATGGATGTTACATCCGCTTCACCTCGACGATACTTCTTTGAGGTAAGAACCCTTTAATTTCAATCATTCAGTTCTAATGCATTTGAATTTCAAATCTATGAAAGTCCTTTGAGTTTTATGAGACAAGTATTTGATGGACACCCTTGTAATGTATGATGTATCATCTCTGTTCAGATTATGAGCTTCTATGCAACAGCTGAACATGAGAAGGAAAGACTTCAATACTTTGCCTCACCCGAGGGGCGGGATGATCTCTACAATTACAATCAGAAGGAAAGAAGAAGCATTCTTGAGGTAAAATAGCACCAGATCTCACAGGTTCATGATTCGTCTTGAATATGCATTCACTCTCTTAACCAATCGTATTGCTAATGCCTATGTAGGTGCTAGAGGATTTTCCTTCCGTACAAATCCCTTTTGATTGGCTAGTACAGTTAGTCCCACCGCTAAAACCAAGAGCTTTTTCGATATCTTCGTCTCCTTTGGCCCACCCTGCCGCAGTACATTTGACTGTAAGCATAGTATCATGGATCACGCCTTATAAGAGAACTCGGAAAGGTCTGTGCTCCTCTTGGCTTGCAAGCCTCGCACCTGAACAAGGTTAGAAGTTTGTTTCTTCTTTACCATAACTGTGAATGGCTCAGTTCTCTATTTCTGATATGTTTTCTTTGTCTTCGGTTGTGGTTAGAGGTAAACATACCGGTTTGGTTTCACAAAGGCTCCCTTCCTGCTCCATCTCAGTCGCTTCCGCTCATCTTAGTGGGACCCGGAACCGGATGTGCGCCATTCCGTGGATTCATAGCTGAGAGAGCCGTACAAGCTCAGTCTAGCCCGGTTGCCCCCGTCATGTTCTTCTTTGGTTGCAGAAACAAAGACACAGACTTTCTATACCGCGATTTCTGGGAGTCTCACGCAAGAGAAGGAGGCATGCTCTCTGAAGGAAAAGGCGGTGGCTTTTACACAGCGTTCTCTAGAGACCAACCAAAGAAGGTTTACGTGCAACATAAGATCCGCGAAATGAGCAAGAGAGTTTGGGATTTACTCTGTGATGGAGCCGCTGTTTACGTGGCGGGCTCGTCGACGAAAATGCCTTGTGATGTGATGTCGGCTTTCGAAGATATTGTGTCGGAGGAGACAGGAGGAGGATCAAAGGAGGTAGCTTCACGGTGGCTTAAGGCTTTGGAGAAGACAGGGAGGTACAATGTTGAAGCTTGGTCTTAACTCTCTAACTTCCTTCATATGTAATCTTATTACATATATGTTCTCTGATTATTTTATTGCTGGCACATTAATTTTTATTTTTATTTTGATAATTCATACAAATTAATTAAAAGTGAAGATGATGTGTCGAAGGTTAAGGTTGATATAGATTTAGTTTTGAAATACATATTTTTTTGTTGGTTTGTTTGTTTTTCAAAATCGTTAATTGGATAACACTAGATATTAATTTCTGTTTAAATTTAAATATCACCAATTAAGTAACATGTGTCATGTGATTCTAATTAAAGAGTAAAACTGTTCATTTAGGATTTTTTTAAAATCAGATTTTATAATCAATGCAAAACCTCAACTAGTCTAAATTTCTGAAGAAAGTAGTTTGCTTTTACTTTTTGTATGGAAAGTAGATGACACTGACACGAAAAAAAAAGAGATTAATTTCAGTATTAAACGAAAAAATAATTGCAGAAGCACAGAATAATCGGGCATGCGTGAGTAACAAAATAATTATTCGTCCTCCATTAACCCCATAAAAGCAGTGAGATTTCGATAAAAAAAAATGTGATTTGGAAACAGAAAAAGGAGTTTTCAAACTTACAGAAAAACATTTCTTATACGTCTAAAATTCAAAAAGTTCAAAATACAAAGTCATCTATATAATAATCTAAGCGTAATTATATTATGTTCTTTGATTATCATTATTATATAGAATTTTGTTATTTTTAAAGGTCAACTTATTTTCTGTTTGAAGCTCCATTGGCATCCACAACGAAGCTCTCCTCTGTCTCTCTCACCCACTTTCATAACAACAACAATCATCATTCATCTTCATCTTCTTCAGTGTTCCTCACTTTTTCCGCAATCTTTCTTTTTATCACCGACGAGAAAACAAATAGTAATCCTTTTGAAGTTTTTCACTTTCCTGGGAAATTGCACAATTAATGAGTTTCTATATTTATATTAAAAGTTGAAAATTTAAAGCCTTGTCTCTCTTTCGTCGGTTAATTTGTTTCATCTGATCGAAAAGGAATCAGTTTAGGTCTTTGCCTCCTCTCTCCGGCCAGCTCAATTCTCGATCAAAGGTTTACTCTTTCTTTTTAATTTTTCGATTATTTGAAAAATTACTAGAAATATGTTTTCATCAATAACGATCCTGATCGTTATTTGATCTCACAAGTTTGTTTTCTGATCAAATTTTACTGTTTTTTTGTTTGTCGGTTGATACACTCTGTTTTTCTCAGTTCTTTGGATTAATGCAAATGGGGTTTTTCACTTTTCGGTGTCTCTTATCTCAATTGAGTTTGTCTGTTTCTCTGTTGAAGCAAAGTTTTTATCTTTTTCTTCTTTTTGTGTGGTTATATATGTGGTTGTCGGAAATTTACCTAATTTAGGGTTTTTTCCTGTGTAAGTGCTTGCATTTCACTTTAACAAAACCTCAAGTTAGAGTTGTGAGTGTTCAGAGTTCAGATCGATTGAAACTCTCAGTTGCTACTCAACAGAAATTGGACTTTTGGTTTGTTGAGATGTATTGTTTGAAGTTGCTTTGTTCCACTAGTGTAAAATAACATTCTCTTCTCTGCATCTTTAGACTTATCAAGGAATCAAACCCATTTTATCATTGCAGGTGACGTGGATATATGAAGCAGATGTTTTGGGGAACCAGAGTTCTGTAAATAGAAACCTTCACGCGACGTTGAAAGGTTTTTGAGACGAATATAGGAGGAGAAGATGGGATGTGTTTCTTCTTGCTTCCGGGTCGAGGACATTGATGAGTACATGAATCCAAACAGCTCTGTCTATAGGAACTGTCCCTGCATAAGATGCCTTGCTCATAATTTCCTTAACCTGGTAACTGCTTGCTTCACATTGCTATTTCAGTTTATGCTTCTTATGGTTAGATATCTCGAAAGTTTTCATGTTTCTATAGTTACAATTTCTAGTTCTTGTCACAGTTATTTACTTTGATCTGTAATCTGATTTTTTGAGCCCATATTAATCGTTGCAGTATATTTCGGTCTTCAGAAGAGGGGAAACTCGCTCTCTCCCATCTTCGGTTCAAGCTACTGCATCGATAACTTCCTCTTCTTCACACGATAACTTTTTGTCTGAAGCATTCCGTTCTACTCCAAGACCTCTGCCTTATGATGCTGATCCTAGATACTTCCGCTCACTCGTCTCAAGACGGGAGAAGGGTTCAAGTCATTCTCATGAGGAAGTTGAACCTTTAAGAAGCGATAGCGATGCAGATTCTGAATCTTTCGGGGTAGGAGGGTGCAAATGGGCTAATAATAAGTCCACCCTCTCTGATAAAGATTCCAAAGAAGAGTACTCTAGTAAATCCAGTCTCAGGATTTTGAGATCAAGGTCCAAGTCAATAATGGCCGACTCTGAAAACATGTATATATTGTCTGAAGACGAAGATGTCTGCCCAACTTGTCTTGAAGGTAATAATAATCCCATTCAACAGTCTCCTTTTTGTTCCTTCAGTATTCATATCTTGTTGGTTTTTTGCAGAATATACATCAGAGAACCCAAAGATTGTGACAAAATGTTCACACCATTTCCACCTTAGTTGCATTTATGAGTGGATGGAGAGAAGTGAAAACTGTCCAGTCTGCGGAAAGGTAACCACTTTTTTTTTCTGCATTCTTAGAACGAAGTGCGTATAAAACTCCCGTCAAAGCAAAAGGCCATATGCTTTTCGAAATTGCACGGTCTAGATGATGAAAAGCTCTAATATTTTCCTGGAATTCATAACAATATTGTTGTTCTGATTCATTCTGATTTTTAAAAAGCTCCATTTTCAAATTTCATCATGCTCTTTCCATGGCTTCTTCTGGTTTTATCTGCCTGAGACTCAGATGGTAGAACAAGTGAAAGCATATGTGCGTACAAGTTTCCCGATAAAGAAATAATCTTTTCTTGGAATCCTAACAGTTGTGTTGTTCTGATTCATTCGGATTTTTAAAAAGCTCCCATTTTTGATCCATTGTTCATGTATGCAGGTGATGGAATTCAACGAAACACCGTGATCATCGACCATTGATCCGTGTCCTGTATCTGAACTGAAACCGGGGAAGATGACAAGGCAATGCAAGGAATATAATTTGTAAATTTGGCTTTGTTGGTTTGTGAATATTTTCATTTACAATGGTAAATATATGAAGCAGAAAAGGAGAAACTGTTACTCTGCAACAGTTTAAGTTCCTGAGAAAATTTAACTTCCATGAAACAAGAAGCAATGTTTCTTCTTTAAGTGACTTTTTCTCATGAAATGCCTCTGTTGTTGTATTCTCTAGTCAGTCATCAAAACTCTTACATCATTGTCGTTATATAAATAAATTTTTCTTTTTTTATGTGTTCAATCTAAGGAACTGATGCAGTGATAAAAGTCTTATGAAGTGGGGGAAAAGAGAAAAGAAAACATAATTTAGGGACTGTTTTGTAATATTTTATAAAGTAAAGGTCTTCCGATGTTAATATCAGAAATGTCTCTCCGGAGTCGGTCCCGGAGCTCTCGGAGCAAATGAATGAACGAGACTCATTGCTTCTCTCTTTCCCTCCGTTTCTTACACATTAACTACTCCAAAAACCGAACAAAGACCTTCAGAATTTGCGATTCATCCAATTTCAACATTGATTTGTGAGGTACGGTTTCAGATTCTTTCTCCTTTTTTTTTTGGTTAATTGTGATTCTCGTGCATATGCGTGTGGTGTCATCTTTAGTTATGTAATTCGCGATTAGCTCTAAGATGGGTATTGAAAAACTTGCCTGATTCGTGATCGCTTCTGCTCATTTCTGTAAAAGTCAGAGTTTTGTTCATAAAGTTTGGGTCTTTAAGAAGAATAACAATTTTGTGCATGTTTTCTTCTTTAAAAGGGGAATTTCTAAAAATGGATATTGGAGAAATCATTGGTGAAGTAGCTCCTTCTGTGAGTATCCCAACGAAGAGTGCTATATACGTTTGGGGTTACAATCAAAGCGGACAAACTGGTAGGAATGAACAAGAGAAGCTTTTGCGTATCCCAAAACAGCTTCCTCCTGAGCTTTTTGGTTGCCCCGCTGGTGCCAATTCGCGTTGGCTCGATATTTCTTGTGGTCGGGAACATACAGCTGCGGTTGCATCAGATGGTTCTCTCTTTGCTTGGGGTCAGTCTCTCAGTTTTCTTTTCCTTTGTGTTGTTACTAGATTGTCTTTCTTCTTGTGTTATAAAGTTCTTTTCTTTATGTAATTCTTGGCTTTGATTATGTATCAAGTGTGATAGAAAGCAATCTAAGTAGTTACCAATTAGTTGTTTGGTTATAATTGTTGGATCTTGTGATTGAATCTTAGGCAATCCGTAACTTCCTGAAGACGGGATGATTCTTACATTTTTATGTCCTCGTTTCAGGTGCTAATGAATATGGTCAGCTTGGGGATGGAACCGAGGTTGGGAGGAAACATCCAAAGAAGGTGAAACAGCTGCAATCAGAATTTGTGAAATTTGTGTCTTGTGGAGCTTTTTGCACTGCAGCTATCGCAGAACCCCGTGAAAATGACGGTACTCTTTCCACTAGTAGACTCTGGGTTTGGGGCCAAAATCAGGTATAACAGGTTCCATTATCGTGACTGGAATTGTCACGTCATGTATTTTTCTAATACTCTCTCAATTTTTTCATGATAGGGATCAAATCTACCACGCTTGTTTTCGGGGGCATTTCCTGCTACAACGGTATGTACTTAAATCCTATCCATGATAGAAACATACTAGTGTAGACATTGATTTGGTATTTGCACATATTATAGGCAATCCGCCAAGTATCATGTGGGACAGCTCATGTTGTGGCCTTATCAGAGGAAGGCCTTCTTCAAGCTTGGGGTAAGAATGCTTTGAGATCTTGTTATGCATTAGAATCTGTTTGTTTGGTATTTATTTATAATGATTTTGAGGTTTCTGTGTTCCATGGATATTATAAGGCTATAATGAACAAGGCCAACTTGGTAGAGGAGTCACTTGTGAAGGACTACAAGCACCTCGTGTGATAAATGCTTATGCGAAGTTCCTTGATGAAGCACCCGAGCTTGTGAAGATTATGCAACTTTCATGTGGAGAATACCATACTGCTGCTCTTTCTGATGCAGGCGAGGTGTAAGTTATCTAAATGCCTTCTCTTGAAAAGTTTGTGGTTATTCACATGAATGGGTAGCTAATTCTCTGTGCAATGTTCCGAGGAAGGAAATCCTTTTGATGGAGATATTGGTCTCATCACATCCTAGCAGATGGGAATGCTTGAGGAAGCAAATGAATTCCTGACTTGCAAGTCTTCTTCCCTTTTGCTTATATTTTCTCGGTTTATCTTATTCAGTGTCCACTGCTTATCTCTTTCGTGGCAGTTACACTTGGGGATTAGGAAGCATGGGTCAACTTGGGCATGTTTCTCTTCAATCCGGGGATAAGGAGTTAATACCAAGGAGAGTCGTTGGTCTCGATGGTGTGTCCATGAAAGAAGTTGCTTGTGGTGGTGTACACACTTGTGCTTTATCTTTGGAAGGAGCACTTTATGCTTGGGGTGGTGGCCAAGCAGGACAGCTAGGACTTGGTCCTCAATCTGGTTTCTTTTTTAGTGTCTCTAATGGAAGCGAAATGCTTCTACGAAATGTCCCGGTTTTAGTCATCCCAACTGATGTCAGGCTTGTTGCGTGTGGACATTCTCACACTCTCGTTTATATGAGAGAGGGACGAATTTGTGGATGGGGTTATAATAGTTATGGTCAAGCAGCAAATGAGAAATCGTCATATGCTTGGTACCCATCGCCTGTAGACTGGTATAGCTCAAACAAGTTTGTATTGTTTATTCAATTGCTAACCAAAACGGTATGGGATACAGAGATTGTGGTATTTTTCAGTTAGATTAACATGAACTCTGGTGTTTCGTTCAGGTGTGTAGGACAAGTGAGGAAGCTAGCAGCAGGAGGTGGTCATTCAGCTGTTTTAACCGATGCATTTTCGTTGAAGGAGTTGTGTGAATTTCAATTAGCAGATAGTGTGAACCTCTCAAATGCTTCAGAGATTCAAGATGTTGCATTCAGAATGGGATCCGAAGCTTTAGCCCGCCTCTGCGAAAGACTGAGGTAAGCAAAGTTGAAGTTCTTGGACAAACTTCTTCATTACCCCTTAAACTTTGAAACTTAGAAAGAATCCAAGTCAAGTAAAGCTAAACAATGCGACTTGATGTGTTTCAGGGAGCAGTTACTTGATGGGGACTTTACTAATGGGGAAGAAGTATATTAAAAAGCACAATCCCCAAACTCCGAAACAATTTAGTATTGTTGGAAGTTATTACAATTGGTCCTATATTATTGAGAAATTGAAGAATGTAGCAAACCAGAAATTACATTCTTCAGCAGAACTCTCTGTATCATTTAACTTTTCAGGACAGATTTCATTACTTGTCCTGCCTCTGTAAGATCCAGATATTGTAATTATATGTTCTGTACACTAGAATCGAAAATAAAAGCTACATCTTGGTGGCATTGTGATCTGTTGAATGTCACTGTTAACTTGAGAGTTTATATGCCTTTGTCACAAGCTGTGTTTGCGATTGCGGTTAGCATCTAACCACGTCTTTTTGTATCATGCATAGACAGGATAAGTACTTCACCAGATGAGACATGGTCGATGTTAACATTTCACACATTATACAAACCATACATATATAAGCAATTACAATAGGCACAAACAAATCCTGAAACAGAAGAGAGATGTTGAAGGCTATTACAGCTATAGCCACTTGTGTCTACAAAAGCAAAAGTCTTGTGCAATAACATTATTATTCATATGCATAAGATCTAAGATCACACCACGAAGACCCCACCAGTACTTGCTTAAGATCTTTATTGGGGGAAGAAGTATCGCTCACAGCATCCAGCCAGGGATGTAGCCGTTTCCTTGTTGGGACTGACCTTGCACCGTCACAGCCATTTGCTCTGAGCACACTGGATGGCTATATCTGTTTGCAACACCACAACAACATAGTTTCGAAGTCAACAATAGAAACCCACATTTTCAAGTCTGAGATATTGATTTTCCATACTTCAGACATCAAAGTGCTGAATCCTTAGACTAAACAACACGAGTTTTAACCAAAGCCTCTATGAAACAAAGACAATGTTGGGCTTAAAGCAAACTGCTAACTGTTTATAACCTAAGTTGATGTCTTAAGGCAAGAAAAGTTGTTTGATTTACCCAATTTGCAAAGTGGGATCACATTCAAGAGATTGGTATAGTCCCTGAGAATGAGCCTGAGGATGTCCATAGGCAATATTCTGTTGATCACCACCTTCCCATCCTCCTCCTATATGGTGATGTCTCACGCCGATCATATCTTCCAGCTAAACAAAACACAATATTTTTCAAACTTTCCTGAAGATATCATAGAAATAATACAAAAGAAACATGTAGCAGTTGAAGAATGTGAAATTTAGACTCATATATATAAATTGGACTATTTAAAGTTTCCATCTATAAATAGAAACTGGAGGAGAGAGAGAGAAACATCATCATATACCTTCATTGACAAAGCTCTGTTGGCATCAAGCAAGATATGCTCCTTACCTTGAAGATCAGAGAGCTGGTCAAGCATATACTGTGTCTGCAAAAAAGAAGAGGCATTTTCAGATAACCTCACGCATCAAAAACATTTCATGCATGTGTCTCAGTCTATATATAGAGAAAGATTTGTGTGAATCTTTCAGTGTATGTACAGAAGTAAATCACCTTGATGCAGCGAACTTGCTTCAGAGAGCCGTCTAGTTGACGCTCAAGCTGCTCTAGCTCCTTTGAATTCAGAGGTCCAAGATCCTCTCCAAGAAGATTTCTGCAGCAACACACTTTCATGATCAATACAAACTATATATATATATATATATATATATATATATGCTGTTTATAAATGATCATCATCCACATTAATGTATATACCTCTGCTGACGTTGCAGATTTTCATATCTACCTTTCAGCTTCAAGTACTCTCTGTAGCTGTTCTGAAAATTGCGAAGATAATAGACAATTGAATATCTATGTAAGAAACTTTGAAGGGCTTTTGTCTCAAAATCAAACATTTTCTTTAGATAAAATTAAAAAAGGATAAATAATTAAGATCGAAGAGATGTTGGAGATTAAACCTCAAGCTCTTTAGCAGGTTTGTTGTTGACTTCAATGGAGCCATAGCTACACTTCTGATACCTTTCCAGTGTCTTGAGCATGCTGAAAGATCAAAAAACACAAATCAGGAGAAGAAGAATCTATAAATTTAATGAACAAACTAAAATTTTAAAAACTAACAAAAGAAAATTTATAAAAAGAAGATCCCTTAATTAAAAAGATATTAAATTCATGTGGTGCTTAAATGTCTGCATGAGCTTTAATTAGACTGGTTAATGCATGGAACCACTAATTATTCTACGTTGGATCTTTTAAATTTCATTGAAGACTGTGAATCTTTAGTTTACTTTACCAAGTTCTAATCACATATATATCCGTGTAGAGACAATGAAATTACATGATAATAATAGTATATCATTATGATACTTTCCTAGCTCCGATAAATCTAAAAATAGATTGCAATTAAATCCCTAAGAATTTGACATGATGATTAAATTAAGATCAGATCTCGAAATTCAATCACTTGAAAGTACTGAATTATTCTTCTATAATCAAAACCTAATTAGAGATCAGATTAAGAAACTGAAAATATATCAAGTATTTTGTTAAAAAGCAATCAAGAAAGATAAAACTCATCACAAGACTAGAAAAATGAAAGATCTACACACAGATCTAATAAGTGTATAAAGAAAGAGAAGTACTTGGAGGTGCTGCAGAACTCGTAGAGCTTGCCACGGTTGGAGAAGACGATGAGAGAGACTTCAGCATCGCAGAGAACAGAAAGCTCATAAGCTTTTTTCAGCAAACCATTTCTACGTTTAGCAAACGTCACTTGTCTGTTGATTTTGTTCTCTATCCTCTTGAGCTCTACTCTTCCTCTTCCCATCTTTCCTCACCCCAAAAAATCCCTATCTTATTTTCCCTCTTTTATAGCTATTTGTGTAACCTTATTAGGGTATGTAATGTTTTATCTATATACAGACACACAGAAACATGACTTGGGTATTGCTTTTTCTGGGGAAAGATCTTATCTTTTGGTGAAGTAAACCCTAGTTTTCAAGAACAAGAAAAGAAGAGGAATAGCTAGAGAGAAAACTTTAATTAGCTTTCTTTGGTTTTTTTGGTTGTGATTTGATATTAGGGCTCTTGTTTATTCTTTAGATCTTTTCTCTTTTTGAAGGGTTGTGATGAGATTGTGAATCTGAAGAAAAGTTTTTGTGAATCTATAAAAGCTATAAAGATAAGAAAATTTGTGAGGGTGAGAGATCATTAGGGTTTGGTGATACAATATCTCTCTCTCTACTTCTTTACTCTTTCTCTCTCTTCCATCTTTTACACAGAAAGTAAAAAACATTCTCACACCTTCTCTCCCAAGTGCGTGCCACGCAGACACCATTATTTGCCATGAGTAGTTAGTTGCTAGTTGCTACTAATTAAGAAAAATGAATTAAGTTTTTAAAACAAACGTTGTCTAGTTATATAATCCATGTCCATATACATCTAGATATATGACTTAGATACCAATGTTTCGACTCTTTTAGGTCTACACGTACGTTGCCCAAACTTCATATTTGAGACATCTTTATTTATTTGTCAACAGAAATATTGAAACATGCATGGATCTTGATATTCTAAAGGTGCCTGAATTAAAATAGAACGATAACGTTTTAAAACCTAATTCCCAATTTGTAGTTTATATATTTCTTGTTTGATCCATATTATTACAAGCCTATATATAGTGTATATAAAACTCAATTAAGCTTCAAAAAGTCAGAAAACTCATCAATAGCTCAAGTTCCACTAATTAATGCCCGAATTTAAAGTTCATCTCTATAGTTTAAAATTTGTTCGTAGCTAGATTTTGCATCTTGGAGTGGTTAGTTATGTTTATTAGACACTTGGAATGCTTTTGAATGTACAATGTCCGGAAAAAAAAACTAATACTGAAAAGGGGATTTGTCCAAGTGGTGGTAGATAGGAGGAGGCGCGTGAGATTGGGGAAACATTGGTTTCTTCTGCAATGAATGAAACGAAAGCAGCTATCATCATTTTCTTTTTCTTACTTCACAAGCCGCAGAAAAGCCTCTCCTACCTTAAAATGGACATGTACGTGTCGCTTTTCTATTGCTTCCTATCTATTCGACAACATTGAAGTTTTGTTCTATTACTTTCGTATTCAATTTTTAATTTTTGTTTGAGAATACCAATTTTGTTTTGGATCTAAACTCGTTCTAATGTAAAAAATAATAATCAGCCGCAGTATATCAATATGTTACATTGTATCTGGACGTGGGATATCTGACCATGTCTCCATGAATCCATGATGATTGACAGATTTATAGGGATAAGTATCCTGGTTTAGGTAATCCATAAGTATTTATGAATATTATGAAAATAAATTTTGATCAGAAAGATTAATTAGTTAAGACTATGATGTAGGGTATTTTAAAATATTGCTAAAAATTTTGCGCGCTTTCAGTATGTATATTTATTTTACTAGTTTTCGGTTGATATATGATTTCTTGAAGTAATTAAGGTTATTAGCTAAATGGAAGAGAACGTGAGGAATATAACACATATGTGATCACATACGAATATATGTAGGTTTAACTTAATTGGTTCGTTGATTATTCTTTATAAAAGTGAAAGTAGATTTAAATTTGTTTTCCAATCTTCTATGTTTGGCCATTGTTTGCAAGAGTTTTGGGAATTAAAGTCTTTTTAGGTGAGACCAAGAAGGGTAAAATATGAGTTTTTGGGTCTAGAATTTATAAGTTAAATAGTTTATTCTCATTTCTAATTATTGTTGACCAAAAAAAAAAAAAACTGTTTGGTTTTGAGGTTTAATTACTTATTGTATATGTACACTCTCAATCATAATGTTTTGGATATACTGTATAGTAAATTTTTAATCAATCGTGTTTATTAGTATATATGTTACAAGTTACACCATTCGTCGTCTCAGTATCACTCTAATATCATTCTGGCGGATTTACTACACACAATTATGCAATTGTAAATAACTAAATACAAATAATTTTCCTTCAGACAAAGAATCTACGAGCAAAGATCTTTCTTCTCAGGTGACGTAGCAAGTCCGTATGTAGTAATTTAGAGAGACAGCTAAAAAACGTTAAAAAGTAAAAAAAAAAAAAAA
>Ga0041059_1001994_pt1 | contig 15695 bp, 14 predicted proteins | sample AraColnosormetaG_FD_56232 | JGI IMG/M metagenome (GOLD analysis project Ga0041059, IMG submission 56232) | Arabidopsis roots microbial communities from North Carolina, USA - Col MF nosort | ecosystem: Host-associated > Plants > Roots > Unclassified | place: USA: North Carolina | collected...
TTTTTTTTTTTTTTTTTTTTTTATCGTGGGGATTGATTCAATGCATTGTTCCAACCTTTTGACTCTTTCTCGTGTTTCCTTTTTTATTCGTTTTCTGAATTATACTTTTTAGACCCTTTCCTCGAATTTTTACTTGAGCCCTACTCTAGTAATACATAAGCATATATATAAAAATCTCTCAAATTTGATTAGGACAGTTTTAGTATATAAAAAAAGGAAAAAACGCATTGTTTAAAACGTGGTCATGACGAAAACGTTTGATTTCGATCGATGATATTTAAATAAAGGAAACACCTAACCATATTTATTCTTAACTGATCAAAGATCCTCCAATTTCACGAAGCCTAAAACTCTCAAAAACAGATTCAATAACGTCACCAAACCTTGAGGCTTTTTAAAGGAAGAAGCATTTGAGAAAATCGTAACTTCTTGACCCTATGCATTCTGCTGTGTACAAGGTATGGTTAGTGCTTGTAATATACAATTATATAATCTCTTTGTTTTAATAAGTGGTTGCTCATTAAGATGAATGTTACTTGTCTAGTGAATGAGTATGACGTTGTTGTGGTTATCAGGTTGGTCTTCATTATCTTTCTTGGGATATTTCTGGTGGCAATGCCAGATGTATTGCGATGCTCCAAGCATTCCAAGAGGTTGTTAAAGATTACTCGACGCCGCCTGAGAATACCCTTAATAGAGACATGACTGCTCAAATAAGTAGCTACGTCTCTTTCCTCATAGAATGCCGTCCGCTTTCGATTAGCATGGGAAACGCAATCCGATTTGTGAAAAACAGGATTGCAAAGCTGCCTATAACACTTTCTGAATCTGAAGCAAAAGCTTCTCTTCACTCAGATATTGAACGTTTCATTAACGAGAAAATCATAGGTGCAGATACAGTGATAGTCGAACATGCTGTCACTAAAATAAGAGACGGTGATGTCCTTCTGACCTACGGATCTTCCACTGTCATTGAGATGATATTAGTGCATGCACATGAACTCGGGAAAAAGTTTCGTGTCTTTGTGGTGGATTCTCGACCAAAGCTTCAAGGGAAGCTACTGCTTCGTAGATTGATCAAACGAGGCATTAACTGTACATACACTCATATAACTGCCATATCATATATCATGCACCAAGTCACCAAAGTGTTTTTGGGCGCCTCATCAGTTTTTTCTAACGGAACAGTTTACTCAAGGGTTGGCACTGCTTGTGTTGCAATGGTGGCTAATGCTTTCCGTGTTCCTGTGCTTGTTTGTTGCGAAGCCTATAAGTTCCATGAGAAGGTGCAGTTGGATTATTCAATATGCTCCAATGAGCTCGGTGATCCAAATGCTATTTCAAAAGTTCATGGAAGAGAAGACATAAACTACTTAAATGGCTTGACCAACAATGCAAAGCTGAAGTTTCTGAACTTGATGTAAGCTAGCTTGTGTTAATCGTACAAGTGAAACTATATATGTTCTGTTAATACTATTCTTCTCTGCCTGCCACTAAACCCGTTTGTGATTTTTTTTCTAATGATAGGTATGATGCTACACCTTCAGATTACATTTCCATGATAATCACAGATTATGGCATGGTAAGATTAATCATATCGGCTCTTAATTAAAAACATAGCATTATGGTGATCAAGTGATCTCATCCCTAAACATAACTCATGCAACACAGTTTCTCCACTCATTCAGAATCTCAAACCATTGAACACTGACCATGTTTTATATTTCAGGTACCTCCCACAAGTGTGCCTGTCATCGTAAGAGAATATCAGAAAGAACACTTGCTTCAAAGCTCAAAGATTGTTATTTAGATGCTCAAAATAGAAGTAAGAATAAAAATGAAATGATATGGAGGAGTAGGACCCAAGATTATAAGGCATGGTTGCTGTTCTGTTGTTTGTTACATCTAATTCTCATTCCTTATTCCAATTCTGTGGGCTTCTTTCACTATTTTCCCTATAGAATACCATTCTCGTTTTTTGTTTCAATTTTCAAAAACCACTATAAGGAACTTTTTCAATAGTTGGTTGTTTGTTTAGACCAAGGAAGATGTCAAATTGATTTCTTCACTTTTTTGATTAATGTTTTGGGGTAATTAATTAGTCAAAGAAGACATTTGTGCTGAATGTTTTTTTTTGCTGAATGTTTTTTTTTTATCGTGGGGATTGATTCAATGCATCATATTGTTCCAACCTTTTGACTCTTTCTCTTGTTTCCTTTTCTTTTCTTTTTAGACCCTTTTCTCTAGTATAAGCATATAAATCTCTCAAATTTGATTTCGACGATTTTAATATATATATAAAAAAAAGAAATTCGCATTGTTTTAAACGTTGTTATGATGAAAACGTTTGAATTCGATTTTTTTTTTTTAATAAAAGTAAACACGTAACCATATTTATTCTCAACTGATCAAAGATCTTCTAGTTTCATGAAGCCTAAAAAACTCTCAAAAAACAGATTCAATAACGTAACCAAATAACATTGGAGGCTTTTTAAAAGAAAGAAACGTTTGAAGAAAATCGAAACTTGTTCACCCATATCACATTTTGGCTGCTGCTTCTGCCAAACGCTTCTTCTTCTTCTTGACACTAGCTGATTTGTAACCGCCTTTACACGGTTTTCCCCACGGACTAACCGATGTCCTTCCTCTGCTTCCACTACTTTTGCTTTTTCCTTCACCTCCACCGTGTGGATGATCACACGGATTCATCGCCACTCCTCTAACTTTGGGCCTTATCCCTAACCACCTACTCTGTCCTGCTTTATATAGCTTCTTCGTTCCATGAGACGGGTTCGACACTGTGCCAATCGTAGCACGACATTTGGCATTGATCCACTTGGTGTCCCCTGACGGAAGCTTTATCAAGCATTTCCCTTTAGCAGGCTCCTTTAGGATCTTGGCGTTGGTTCCTGCAGCTCGGACCATCTTTGCGCCTTGCCCTGGGTTCATCTCGATGTTGTGGATGATTGTTCCGATACGCATCATACCTAGTGGCATGGAACTTCCTATCATTGAGTTGATGTCCATGTGGAGCATCTCTTCTTTCATTTGTGCTACCAATGATTTGTTCTGTGTATCAGCAAAACCTGCAAAACACCAACAGAGATAGAGGCTTTCTATCAAAAAATAAAACGCACACAAAACAGAAGATATGGATTTTGACAAAAAATAAAAAGCTTGATTGAAACTTTGGATCTCCAAATCCCTCAGGTTAAGTCACTTTTGAGATGTATATACTCCACACAGATCAATCTTAATTATAGACTAGACAGACTCAAGTCCCACAAAGTAGCTACATGCATCAATCAATGATACTCCACAGAGCTCAATCTTAATTATAGGAAAAGAATATAATCCAGCTAGCAAGAGACTTAGGAGAAGAATTAGATACAAATAGCACCATAGTTGCAGAGATCCCAGCTTAGGCCCTAGTTATAAACTTATTCTAGTTACATAGTATCTTAACTTGAAGTAGCATAGTTTTCAGCTCAATCTTTAATCCAAGACTAATTTATGAAGAAGAGCCGATGTGATACAAGCTCATTCTTTTATCATCTAACAAAAAGAAGCAACCGCACTTTCACACTAGCTCATCATCTAATCCAGAAGTAAGTAAGTTCGTTCATCCAGTTCCTAATCCATCTAGAAGAGGTTTGTAGCTTGATAAAACCCACAACATAGGAAAAAAAATCAACTTGACCACTTAAATAGAAGAGGCTAACATAACAATAGACGTTACTCAATGTTTTGTTGTTTGTAACAATACTCTGCCTAAGGAAAATGGCTTTAACTATTATTATAAAACTCACAGTGCAACCATGTTCCTACACCATTTCACAACCCATATATCACCTCTTCAACAAATTCATTCAAGGTTCAAAGCAAAGAGTGAGAAAACTTGAAAAGTCTGTCAAAAGCATACATCTAGAATAAAGAGTAATACCACCTACCTGTAGAGAAATTGCGAAATGCTGGACGAATAACGCTGTTGAATAAAGAAGACGAAGCAGAAGCTCGAGCTCTGCATAACGCCACAAGACCTGACATGGAGGGACTGCTGCTCTAAACAGTATAAAGGTAGGGTTTTTAAGCACTACAGCTCCAACAACCTATCCAAATAAACACAAATAATTAACAGTCTGGAACTGTACATATCCTTGAAATTAGGGCTTCTACGCACTACCCACATACCTAAATCGTCACGACCGATTTTTATTTAAAATTCCGAATCAGAAAACTGTACAATATCACTAAATCCGGTCATTTCTTGCAATGATAATTTGAGCTATCAATCTACTGGGTTAAGTAATGGCTTCGTATAATGATGTAGCATGAGATCGGGACAAACCTGCAGTATGCCAAAGTCCTCGAAGAAACCTTTGCAATTTGAGAGAGAGACTGATCGAGGAAGACGACTATGGGTGTGTGAGAGAGAGCCTAAATGCCTAATTGTTTTAATTAAAATCGAGAAGACAGGCCCAATTCATTAATACAAGCCCAATACACCAAACCCACTAGATAGGCCCAGCTCGTTCTATCAGTGTTTTCTACACCATGTGCAGGCGCGAGAAAGGAAGAACAGAGCACGTATGTAATAAACGTCTCCATTGTAGAATCACTTGAGATTAAATTTTCTAAATATGAATTAACACATGATCGTTGAGGATGTGAACTGCGTTTTAGGTTCATTCATGTAATTGATAAACGCCAATGTGAAACACAAAACATAACTAAGCTAACGAGAGACCACAATGATATAAGAAGTCCAATAAAAAGACGGCTCTATTCAAAAGTCTGATCCATCAGTTATCAAAAAGCACACAAAACAAGTCTTTCTTTTTTTTTAATTTTAAATAGACATTTCAAGATCGGAGATTTAGTAACTATGACCATTCTGTCTCTGCAGCACTTTGTTTCCTTATTCCTGTAAGAAAATGAAATTAATATTAGTGAGCAAAAACGATCATAACGTTCAAGCTATAAGCAAAAGAAAAGAATATATAGGTAAATAACCTCATCGTCGTCATCATCATCTTCCTTCTTCAGACGGGTCTCTCCACCTTCCTTGATAATAGGAAGCTTCATAGCTCCAAATGGTGTATCAACATCAATATTACCTTTGATTGTGTACCCTGTTCCTTTACCACGAATCATATCCCAAAGCGCAGAACCAAAGTCCTTTGGTCGGAATGTCATCGGCACATTAATCAATCCGCTTCCGTTTTTGTCAAGCTTGATCGAGTCCGCGATCTCTGCTTTCCCAATGCTTACATCACACAGCCAAACTTCACAGTCCAAGTCATTGAGCCCCAAGTCGAAATCATTCATGTTCTGAAGCCTCACATGGAGAATCGCCACGGTTTCCTCCAAAGAGAACTTCTGGAACTTAATCTTCTCGATATCAACATCAGGTTTCTTTGGAATTGGGATCTCTCCACATTTCTCCAGCGGCAATGTCAGTCTTCCCAATACTGGCACATCCACAATCAGATCAACCTTGATTCTGTAAGGTATGATCATCCCGGGGTTGATATCGTTGTAAGTGCTCTTGATGTCATCATAGATCAACGTCAATGGTATCTTCACAGTTTCTTCTCCATGAGCCTTGAGTGTTCCAGCATCCGGGATCAAACCAGAAACCAGTTTCCTCCCATCGCTCTCGACCAGGTAGTTGACATCGATGAGAGGGATAGGAACTGGATTCGGGTTCTTGACAAGCACATCCACAACAATATCTGCCCTCTCAAGATTGATCTTAGGGATATGAATCGCAGAGACATCAGCAGTTGGCTTCCCAAAGCCAATGGTTCCCTCGAGTTTCTCACCAATGTCATGAATGAAATCTTTCACCTTATCGAGGAATCCACCTTTCCCTTCTTCTTTTTCCTCGTCCTTATCCTTCTGACTTCTATCGACGATTTCCACGTCACCCTCCTGATGAACTACTCTACTGATGATTTCCGGTTTATCCTCAGATGTCGACATGCCTCCTAAGCAGCAAGAAAAGTCAATTAGTGCCACAGAAACAAAAGCTTAGAGTATCAAAGAATAGACAAAACTTCAAGCATTCAACGCCGAGAGTAGATTCATCAATCACAGCAGGACAATGGTTGTAAAAGTCAAACAAAGTGTAATCACAGTTTTTAGTAGTTGTAAGAGGCTATAATCACCAAAACAAAGTTTCTCACCAAAGACCATAGAGAACTCGCATCACATTAGATATCATCAACTAGGATCCTAGTGGAATATCCCAAACCAAAGAACATACAATGCATCTCTGTACTAAGAGACAATGATCATATCACGTGAATCAAGAGGATTCGTGGGAAATACAGATCCGAATGTTCGATCTACACATGATAGCACTAGATCAACCTAAATGTCAAACAGATCGGAGAAACAAAAAGCTCGATCTAATTACACCACCTTTTTCCATGTATTCCGATCAAATCATGAAGGATCAACGCAAGAACAACAATGAAGAGAAATAAAACTTAGTGGATTTGATTTTTACCTGGATTGGATGAATGTGAGTCACAGAGACAAAGAGAAGAGAGTGCTCCAAGAGTCACAAAATGATTATAGATTGTGGAATTGGTTGATCCGTTGAACTTTATATTAACTATTATCAATGTGACGCGTAATCTTCGCTCGCCGACAAAATTTTCGTCGTGTAAGATCCTTATTGGCTTTTAAAATTGACATCCATTTCGACACCTCAATTTCAAGATATTACAACAAAGAAGATCACATTTTTGATTAGTACAGAAAGACCCCCAAAATTCGGAGGAATTATTATTATCATACGATTCAAAAAAAAAAAACAAGGCCAGAAGCTTACAAAAGCGTTTAAATGATTTTGTAACCAAGGGTAAAACATTTTGACAATCTTTGAGGTACAAACAATTTCAGAGACTGGATTGTAACCAAATGGGACAACATCAAGAGGTTCTCATACGTGATCATGTTCATCCATCGAACGAGCCGAGCTATTTCAGGTGGTGCTCAAACAACGACGCCATTTCGAGCTGAAAAACAAGAGGAAGAAATATTCAAAGACTTTACCAAAAAGACATAAGAACCCGAATGGTTATAACATGACCAGTTGCTCAATGGAATGATCAGGAATTTCTACATCTTATTCTAACAATAAAGGATTGAATCATAATGATACTTACCGCCGTCAAAGCAGTTTCAGCTCCCTTATTGCCGGCTTTGCCACCAGATCGATTCAGAGCCTAGAGTTTCAGTTAACCACAATATTAACAAATTCAGTGTTCATCCATTATGATGAATAAGCTATATATCATCAACTCTTGCATAACACAACTTAAACCTGATCCATGTCCTCGCAAGTCAGTACACCAAATATGCATGGAACGCCTGCAAATTGGATTTTTTATAAGCTTTAATTACTAGAGTCAATAGTGCGTAAACACAAAATTTGAAGAAGTAATTCATGATGAGGGAATTTAAACATCCAAAATCCAAAGAAAAGCAAAAATGAACTACCCGCTCTTTTAGGTTCGGAAGTATACAAAATCAATCTTTCAGTGTTTCCAAAACAATGTCAAATAAAAATGTCTAAAGATGTATATCCAGCAAATAAGTATCGAGGTAAACCTGAATTTATGCTAGCAGAAAGTACTCCAGACGCAGCAGAGTTGGCAACAGCATCATAATGTGTGGTATCTCCTCTTATCTAAACCACAACAAGGACAACAGTAATATCAAAATCCAACTCTTTAAGTATATGTTATCAACATAAAGCAACTACTTTCTGAAGCCATATGAGGAGAAAAACAAATGGAATAGCCTGAGATTCTTTCAAAACAAGAATCATACCACAGCGCCGATACATAAAACAGCATGAAATTTTCCCGATTTCCCAAGATTTTGTGCAACAACACCAATTTCAAAGCTGCCAGGAACCCAAATAACCTGAATAAAAACAGTGTCATTAGCTTTGTGAAAGCTCATAACTTTTTATTCTGTTCTACAAGCAAAAGACTTTTACTTCAATGTCTTCTTCTCTGACTGAATACTTCTTGAAAGTCTCAATCGCTCCTTCCAAAAGCAACTTAGTCACAACCTCATTGAAACGAGCTACCACCTTGAGAAAGAAAAATGAATCAGAACCAAGTCAACACTGCAATTGAGCTCAAAGTTTTCAAATTTCACTGTAAATCAGAACCAAGTCACTAAATCTAAGCAGCGCACAAAGTAAGAAAGCGATTCTGAGAACTCACGATGGCGAATCTAAGACCTTCGCCTCTGATAAGAGACCCCGTAACATGGCGAACAGCAGCCGTCTGTACGAATGAAGAGCGTAATTCCTTCTCTACAGCTAGTGGTGACGCAAATCCTAACACCAAATGTTAACATCTCAATCACGAAATTGCGAAAAAACGATTTGAGTTATTATAAGAGAAGTGAGAGAAAGCAAGCTTACCGGATGTGGATGAGGAGAATGAGAGATTATTGGATTTGTTCACAGAAGAGCCACCGTGTATATAACAGGCGGAGGAAGATTGACGCGAATTGAGCTGACGGTGTGCCGTCGGTATCAGGCGGAGACACGGCGGCGAAGCTAATGACTTCATTTTTCGTTCGTCGGAGTTTTAGAGACGGTTCTTCGTTCTTCAGGTTAAGAGTGAGACTGTGAGGTCCATTAGCTTATCAAATCGGTTCAAGGCTTCCGGTTTATTATTTTCATTAAAATTACGGTTTCATTGAATCTATTAGTTTGGTTAGAGATTTCCGGTTTGATGAAAAGGGATAAGCTAAACCCTACATCCCCAATCACTCTCACCGGCCGGAAATTTTCAGACAAAAGTGAAAGATTTAAACTTTTGACTCCGTCGTAACAAAGAACAAAACTTCCGTATCCTGGAGAGTAAATTCCTTTATGGCTACGAATGGGTACGTTTCGAAACCTACGAATTTCACGTTTTGATTGACGGAGATGAGCTTTAAACTCTTTAAGAGGATTCTATTGAATTTAAACGATTTGATCACAGGTTAATGGCGTCGTCCAGTGTGTTTCTTCATCGCCCGCGTATCGCATTTGCTTCTAGAACGAATCAGACTGTAGGAAAATACGGTAAAGGCCGTGTTAGTTTCATGGGCATTGGGACACGTCGTCTTCCGGTGGTTTTATCCATGACGGCGATGGCGGATTCCGGTGAGGAGGCCGTGAAATCTGTTTTGCCTGGAAATGGCATATCCATCATGGTAAACCTGATCATCTGATGATTTCTCTTAGACTCAAAGTTGTGAGATTTGACTTTGCATTACCATTTAAGTTTGAAATGTAGAAATGTCAAAGCTTGTTCCTTTTGAAATGGGGATTTTTATGTTGGATTTAGCTATATTCATTATCTCTTATTCTACAGGTGAATGGATGTAGTGGCAAAATGGGGAAAGCTGTAATTAAAGCAGCAGACTCTGCAGGAGTAAATATTGTTCCCATATCGTTTGGATCTGCTGGTGAGGATGGTCAGAGAGTTGAGGTCTGTGGAAAGGAGATTACTGTGCACGGTCCAACTGAAAGAGAAAAGGTTCTTTCTTCGGTGTTTGAGAAGCACCCGGAGCTAATTGTTGTCGACTACACAATTCCCTCTGCAGTAAATGGTAAACTTCAGAATCTCTCATTTCTACCATCAAAAGACAATTGTATTCTAGATTTGTTGAAGTTATGGTTGAATTCTGGTTGGCGGAACGATCCTTGATTGAGTTAGTTTAGAATTTGTGCAAGTGAAAATCATCTGCTAGAAGTGTTTTTTTTGTCTATTGTTTGTTGATTTCAAGTTTGGTATTCTCGCAAAATGTAGATAATGCGGAGCTGTATAGCAAAGTAGGTGTTCCTTTCGTCATGGGAACAACTGGTGGAGATAGGAACAAATTGTATGAAACTGTTGAGGAAGCAAAGATTTATGCTGTGATTTCTCCACAGATGGGTAAACAGGTATGTGTACTTGAATGTTTCTGGAAGAAATGATTACTTATGCATGTAAGTTAAGATCATTTTTGCTCATATTTGTGTGCTTTGTTGGTCTATAGGTTGTAGCATTTCTTGCGGCCATGGAGATCATGGCTGAGCAGTTTCCGGGAGCCTTTTCTGGTTATTCCTTGGATGTACTTTTCTTACTTCTTTTATACATTCAAATTCTTTTTTCTTTCTCTGTTAGTTTTATATTACTTCTTGCTACATCTAATCAACTGCCAATCTATATGTAGGTGATGGAGTCTCATCAAGCTAGCAAATTGGATGCATCCGGAACAGCAAAAGCTGTTATTTCTTGCTTCCAGGAATTGGGTGTGTCTTACGACATGGATCAGGTGCATTGGTCATCCTTTATTGTTTACATCTTGGCAATCACTTAATTTATCCTCGGAATGTGAATTTTCTGTGTATACAACTTTTGTGGCAGATACAATTGATTCGGGATCCAAAACAGCAAGTGGAGATGGTGGGTGTACCTGAGGAGCATATCTCTGGTCACGCTTTCCATCTTTATCACTTGACATCACCCGATGAAACGTAATGCAATATCTAAGATATTGTTTATACTTTTCTTTGTTTCCATTGTAAAAGTGTCTCTGTTCCATAACTAGCTCCCTTTTCTTTGTCTTTCTTTGCAGTGTCTCCTTCGAGTTCCAGCACAATGTCTGCGGCCGATCAATTTATGCTGAGGGTACTGTTGATGCCGTGCTCTTCCTCGCCAAAAAGGTTCTAAAGCTTGCTCTTATTGCTCATCATGATTCTGCGAAATTGAATCTCAGCTTTCTCTGAGTCTCACCGCTCTTCTCTATAATGCTAATTGTTGATTCAACACTTTTGTGAAATGCAGATTCGATTGAAAGCAGATCAGCGAATCTACAACATGATCGATGTCTTGAGAGAGGGAAATATGCGTTGAGCTTTCGAGTTTTGCCAGTGCATTGACCAAATGGTGGTTGTAGAAGAGCTGAGATTAGATTTACCAAATCATCAGCTGTGAAAATTAGATGTTTGGTTTCCCACTTCTTCTGCCTTGAGCACAGGCTTTTGAAATTCCTTGGTATATACAAGAACTTGCCATTGTATTGTTCATGTTTTGACCTCTTTACCTCAATGTTATTCTCCTTTCTGGATCATTGAAGTGAAGTCTTATTGATCAAACTTCTCCACAACAATTCTCAGACAAAGTAAAACCTAAATTCATCAAATGGACCCTTCACTTACCATTTGATGATTCAACATCTAAAATGAGATCAAGTGCATAATCATAGTAAGGAACTTGACCACTCAATCCGCAGAGATTGAAATCATCTTGTATATAATCTTAATCGACAAAGTTTATTCAATCTGGTGTTGTTAAGATTTTTGGCTTTTATTGTTATTCTCATTGAACAAATGAGTCACTTCGACTGTTCTTGGCGGTATGCATTTTAGGGCAGGCAACTAAGAAGAACTCCGGGGAGTCTTTTAAATGTGTAACAGTGACAGCTTATTTGGGCTTTAAATGGGCTTCTCATGAGACACCAAAGAACGGTTTTATGTTCCATAGGCCATGAGAAACAAATGAGGGAAAGTAAGCTCCATCAATGTCTGCAATAAGCATTAAGGAAAGAAGCTGCTGGTCTTGTTGGTAGTATATATCCATATAATTAGCAAGACTTGTGAAAGTATATATTCAGTGTCGAGCAAGTGTCACTAATTCATAATGCAAAAGGAAGGAATTGGAATCTGAATCGGATTCAGATCCAGGCAAGGTAAACACATTCTCAGACCATTCAATGACTCCCCAAACCAACTCGCGCTCAAGCAAAATTAGTGCACACCAAATCTCCGTTTTACATTCCTTAGTATACGTCTTCCACCAAACTGTCACTCTCCTTCCTCCGCCAGGGCTTGCCACCGAAAGAAGATAATTACAAGACAATTCTTCAAGTCCCCCAACCGTCCAATGCCACGCCATAGCGCCACGACAGCGAACTAGTTTGAGTTTCCCATCGGAAACCGATGCTTGGAAGTCTTGGTTATCGATCTTTAGCATGCAAACATTTGGACACAAGTCAAGCTTGTCCATGGGTGTATTGTAATCAAGCGTGTCCATCGTTGTAGTGTCATAAACTTTTCCACTAATTAGGAGGCCACAATCAGGAAAAGCTATGCCATCCTTTATTAGAGCACATGGAATCACACCCTCTTTGTTCAAGGCACCTTCCGGAAATGGCTCCCAAGTTTGAGTCATTGGGTCGTAAATCTCTCCCCAGTTTACGCTGTTATGGTACTCGCTGCTGCATCCTCCGTACACATTGATCTTACCGTCAATCACATTAGCGGCTGCTTCTTTTCGAGCTATACGCATTTTAGGGAGTCGACGCCATTGATGAGATTTACAATCGAGAACATAAGCTCTCCTGCTTCTCTTTTCCTTTGCGACGAATCCGCCCAGCAAGTAGATCTCTGAACCAGTTGAGACAACAGTTGAGCAATTGGGATGTGGATCTGGGTAAGGAAGAGAAGGGAGTGGTATCAGTTTATGTTTAGGAGTTTGAGAGAGTATGAACCAGCTAGGGTTAGGGTTGTTGTTGTTATTCAGGTTTAAGCAGACATAGAGGCAGGTCTCGTTTTTTAGGATGCGGAATCGTTCGGCTTCGAGATCAGGCAAAGCGAGGAGTGATCTGAAACTCTTGGATACGAGAGAGAGAATTGGATCGTGGGTTCTCGAGACACGAGACAAACAGTTGAAAACAACGTCGTACGGTAACGACAGAAACGACTTGGGAGACGACTCTGATGATGATGACCTCATGTCTTCTTCGGTCGTCATCGTGTTCGTGTCTTCGGATGGAACGTTTAATCTAGGGTTTATATGGGTGTAATATATACGAGAGCTTTTACCCTAAAAGTAATTAAAGAATTATATACAAAATTGTAACTATTTAGCGAAATTCTAGTTTGAAAATCTTATTTATCAATTTATTAAATATTTTGATATCTTCTAGTTGAACTTGAATCCACTGTAGAAGATAAGATAAATATTCAATTGGCAATTGCTTAATGGAGTTAGTAGCATTTGATTAATCTTTGATTATTTTTCAATATTCAATAAGTCAATATATTATAGATTGATTATCCACGATTCAAGAGGGGACTGAAACACCATATAACAAACTACAAATGAACGTAGAATTAAAAAAGTTCAACACGATTCAACAGTGATTGAATAATGAAGATCAGTTCCGTATAACACAAGATGTAGAAGAAGTACTCTTGCTTACCATAGCAGCCATTCCTTTAGTAGTGGAATATAACGAACATGAATAAGACCATATAACATCTCAGCAGCTGATTCCCCCAAATTATAAATGTTCTCAACGTTTTACATATTTGCATCATCATCACCAAAAAGTTAGAATTGACAAAAAAAAATGTGTTTTTTAACATTTTTTACTCGGATGGTAAAAAAAGGCAGAGAGTGAAAAACTCCTCTCTCTCTCGTTAGGGCTTCTCTCTCACGCGCCTTTCGTATCTCTCTCGTCTCTAATCGCTAAACTCCTTCAGGCGAGAAAGCGAGGATCTTTTCGATTACCCATTTGATTTTTATTGCGAAGTCGTAATCTTCTTCGACAACAATCTTCTGGGTATCTCCAGAATGAGCTATCTTCTTAGGAGGAACAAGTTCGTAGCTTTACTCAAAAGACAGAGTCTCATCTTTCCGATTACTTCCACTGAAGCTAAAACCCTGATAAACCCAGATCCTAATATCCCTCAATTTCAAAACCCTTGTTCGATTTTCAGGATTGCTCACTATGCAACCCAATCTTCAAAGTTTCCAGAGTACGAGATGCCTACAGTCACATGGGGAGTTATACAAGGGAAGAAAGAGAAGCTCGTGAATCGCGTCAAAATCTGCGACTATCTCAAGGGTTTGGGGATAATCACCGATGAATTGGAGAGTATTGAGCTACCTTCCACCATTGAAGTCATGTGTGAGCGTGTTGAGTTCTTACAGAAGCTAGGGTTAACGATTGACGATATAAATGAGTATCCTTTGATGTTAGGTTGTAGTGTGCGTAAGAATTTGATTCCTGTCTTGGCTTACTTAGAGAAAATTGGAATCTCGAGATCGAAATTAGGAGAATTTGTTAAGAACTATCCTCAGGTTCTACACGCAAGTGTGGTTGTTGAGCTTGCTCCTGTGGTTAAGTTTCTTAGAGGACTCGATGTGGAGAAGCAAGATTTGGGTTATGTATTGATGAAGTATCCTGAGCTGCTAGGGTTTAAGCTTGAAGGCACGATGAGCACATCGGTTGCGTATTTGGTGAGCATTGGTGTGAGTCCTAGGGACATTGGTCCAATGGTAACTCAGTATCCTTATCTTTTGGGAATGAGAGTTGGAACCATGATCAAGCCTTTAGTAGATTATCTAATTTCCATTGGTTTGCCAAAGAAAATTGTGGCTAGGATGCTAGAGAAACGTTCATATATAGTTGGATACAATCTCGAGGAGACTGTTAAACCAAACGTAGATTGCTTGATTAGTTTTGGCGTCAAGAAAGAACTACTACCTTTGCTTATAGCTCAATATCCTCAAATTCTCGGGTTACCAGTGAAAGCCAAGATGTCTACACAACAGTACTTTTTCAGCTTGAAGCTCAAGATTGATCCTGAAGGATTTGCTCGTGTGGTAGAGAAAATGCCACAGATTGTAAGTCTTAAGCAGAATGTGATAATGAAACCCATTGAGTTTCTCTTGGGCAGGGCATTTCAAGTTGAGGACATTGCGAAAATGGTTGTGAGATGTCCTCAGATCCTCTGTTCCCGAGTGGAACTCATGAAGAATAGTTACTACTTTTACAAGACCGAGATGGGGAGACCGATGAAAGAACTCGTGGAGTACCCTGAGTACTTTACTTATAGCTTGGAGTCAAGAATCAAACCGAGGTACCAAAAACTACAGAGCAAAGGAATCAGGAGTTCATTGAACTGGTTCCTCAATTGCAGTGACCAAAGATTCGAGGAACGATTACAAGGTAACTTCATTGATCCAGATACTGAAGGTCCAACGTTTGACATGGGTGGGAAGTTAGAAATGCCTGGTGGCGAGATAGTGACTGATGAGGAAGAAGATGAGAGTGATGATGAAGTTCTCTACAGACGCACTCTTACTTTGTAGAATAATCAAAAGTCTTTTAGCTTAATTGAGCTTTTGCATTTAGCTACAATTTTTTTGCAAGCATTGTGTTCTGTTGCTCTCTCTCCAATTGATTTTGTTGCCACATTTGCTAAATCTTAAATCTTTAGATGTTAAAGGACTAACTCTGACTAATCTACAGCTACTCAGATCCAAAATCAAAATTTGATTTGGTTTTTATAGAATTTTAAATTATGTGTCTTTGGTGGTATCTTGTGGAGAAAGAACTACTCCTGAGCTGGCTACTATGTCAAAAGTGGAATAGGTCAACAAGAATTTTGGAGAGTTATTAACATTATTTCTAGTTTGGTCCATACAAGTTTTCATTTTCTCGTTTATGACCTTACAAATATACATTTTAACAACAAACCCCAACTACAAACTTTACGTATACATCAAAAGATCACAAAATAACGATATCTACATGATTCGTTGTACATAAAATCAAACACAACACGAAATAAAAATGCAAATTTCCTAAAAAATTTTTTTTTTTTTTTTTTTTTT
>Ga0041059_1001995_pt1 | contig 15695 bp, 17 predicted proteins | sample AraColnosormetaG_FD_56232 | JGI IMG/M metagenome (GOLD analysis project Ga0041059, IMG submission 56232) | Arabidopsis roots microbial communities from North Carolina, USA - Col MF nosort | ecosystem: Host-associated > Plants > Roots > Unclassified | place: USA: North Carolina | collected...
AAAAACAAAAATCCACGGAGCCGATAAAAAAAAAAAAAAACTCTCTCAGATCTGAGAATCATTTCTTCTTCTTCTTCCTCACTTTGTTCATCATCTTCTTCTCCGATCTAAACAACAATGGCGACACCAGGAGCTTCCTCAGCAAGAGATGAATTCGTATACATGGCGAAACTCGCCGAACAAGCAGAGCGTTACGAAGAAATGGTTGAATTCATGGAGAAAGTCGCGAAAGCTGTTGACAAAGACGAACTCACCGTCGAAGAACGTAATCTCCTCTCCGTCGCTTACAAAAACGTCATCGGAGCTCGTCGTGCTTCGTGGAGAATCATTTCATCGATCGAACAAAAGGAGGAGTCTCGCGGTAACGATGACCACGTTTCGTTGATCCGTGACTACAGAAGCAAAATCGAAACGGAACTTTCTGATATCTGTGACGGAATCCTTAAGCTTCTCGATACGATTCTCGTTCCCGCTGCTGCTTCTGGAGATTCGAAGGTGTTTTATCTGAAGATGAAAGGTGATTATCATAGGTACTTGGCTGAGTTCAAATCTGGTCAAGAGAGGAAAGATGCTGCTGAACATACTCTTACTGCTTACAAAGCTGCTCAGGTTTTTGATCTCTTTCTCCGATCTGTGATTTGATTTTTGTGTGATTTAGGTTTTTGAAATTTTGGTTTGTTGTGTAGGATATTGCTAATTCTGAATTGGCTCCAACGCATCCGATTCGTCTTGGTCTTGCGTTGAACTTCTCTGTGTTTTACTATGAGATTCTCAATTCTCCAGATCGTGCTTGTAATCTCGCTAAGCAGGTTTGGATCTCATCTGAGGGATGTTTTATATGATTATGTATTGTTGGTTTATGTGTGTGTTTGATGAGTTTTTGTTTATGGATTTATTTAGGCGTTTGATGAAGCAATTGCTGAATTGGATACTCTTGGTGAAGAGTCATACAAGGACAGTACTTTGATTATGCAGCTTCTTCGTGATAACCTCACTCTCTGGACTTCTGATATGCAGGTATTATATATTGGCTCCTGTATGATTGATTTTGTTGCTTGAATTGTGAAACAATGAGCCTAATTAAGTCATTGACAAAAGTTAGATTTGGATATCAAGTTTATTTGATGCATTCTTCTGGTCTAATTCTGATTTTGGTGATTGTCAACTGTGTTAGTAATCTTGCTAGGTATTATATTTTGGCCTTATAAGCTTGTTTTTGTTGCTTGATGAACGAATAACGTTTTTGTTTCTTGATCTCTGAAACTTTTAGCCTATAATTAAACCATTAAGAAAGACTTGATTTGTAATAAAACAGTTTAGTTTACATTTGGATGCATTCTGCTGGCTCTGATTCTGATTTTAGTGATTGTCAAATGTATTTAAGCCTGTTTTGTTGCTTGATTTCTGAAACCATGAGCCTTGTTAAGCCATTGCGGAAGTCTAGATATGGAAAACAAACAGTTTAGTTTACATTTTGATGCATTCTCTTGGTCATATTCTGATTTTAGTGATTGTCAAATGTGTTTAATCCTGTTTTGTTGCTTAATTTATGAAATCATAAGCCTTGTTAAGCCATTGAGGAAGACACGAATTGAATATCAAGTGGTTTAGTTTACATTTTGATGCATTCCTCCTTATGCCTTGCTTAAGCCTGTTTGTGATTTCTGAAACCATGAGCAAGATATATGCCATTGAGGGAGACTAGATTTGGAAATCAAGTTGTTGCTTAGTTTACATTTTGATACATTCCTCAATCCTTCTTTCTTGTGGTCTGATTCTGATTATGATGATCTTGTCAAATGTTTTTTTCAATCAGGACGATGTTGCTGATGACATCAAAGAAGCAGCACCAGCAGCAGCAAAACCCGCTGACGAGCAACAATCCTAAGTCGTCTTACCGCAACTTTGTTGTCATTTCAGTATCTAAAACCTCTCCATTAATATGTTTTTCTCTTGGAGGTGTTTCTCTGTTGGTTTCTTATTTCCTTTTATCCCCAAGCTCTCTAAGGCAGTCTAATTCTTGTCCTTTTTTGCTGCTTTTCTCAACCGTGGATACGAAAACTCGATTCCTATTATTTTTCGTTTATCTGTTTCCATTTTATCGTGATTTGACTCCTATCTTCTGTGTCTTTGTTTGTAATGGATTCAACTTCTCTTTTTGTTTCAATGTCAAGAAAAATCTTTGGTTTATTTCGAAGTTTCCTCTCATGTTATACATATAGTGTACATAGCTTATAGCTTGAGTTTGCTCAGATTGATCCGTTCGACGGGATATGTATATGCCTCGAAGTTGATTTGCTGTCCTAAGCAACTTAGCTTTGTGAATGCAGTTATGAGATCAACCTACAAACATATTCATAAACCAAAACATGAGCTTGAGTTTGAGGTAGATGAATATATGATTAAGGCAAATCGAGTGAAAACGAACCTCGTAATCAGTCTGAGATACGGTTTCACGGCTTCTTTGATACTTCTGAACCCATGGAGCAACTTGAGGGTCAGTAGCTAAGAGCTGTTCTGTTGCAGCTTGATCAGGACCCAAGAATGCAGACATTACAGCTAGCTACAAATTCCTCATACAGGTTAGTTACTTCGAGTGATCCTAGTAGATAATTCTCTGTTTAAACCGAAAATCATGTACCTGACGAGGACCCAATCCAACAGCAATGAACTTATCTTTCATCTCTTGCACAGTTGCTTTCCCCCATTGTGGGACTCTGCCTTCTGGATCAGCCTCTGTTGCATCACTCCTTCCAAAATTTCTATCAAACAATCCCCACTAACAGATTCACAACGGTTCAGTATCGATTTGAACAAAACGCCGCGACTCAAAAGCGAATACGATAGCATTGTTTACCTGACCAGCTGAACCATATGCTGTGTAAAGTAAGTTCCCCTTCTCTTCATTTCCACCACATTTTCGGATAGCCGATGCTAAATATGTAAACTTGACCGCTGATTGTCCTACAGAAACCAACCCAAGAAAGATTTCAGTTATCCACAAATACAATAATGCTACTCTTCATGAACAAGTTTTGGTATATACTATAACATTACCTGCTAATTGAATGATATCTGCATATGAAATAGGACCTCCCTTCGAGATAGAGTCAATCTCCTTCTTCACTTCCTCTATCAAACTCAACCCATCAGAAAGTCCCTCATTCTCTGCTCTACTTAGCTCAGAGCTTCACAAAAAGAAAAGAATGCATTAGACATCATCTAAAGATTACTCTTATAATGTTCTTACATCATATAACTACCTGAACCGTATGGATCCATTGGCTCCCCCGGATTTAGTAGCCTAGACAAAAAGCTAGTATCATTAAAGGGTCACCAGAGAGATGGACAAGAGCATTATATGAAGCCTGACCTTATCATAAGTCATAGCATCATTGAGAGCTAGTTTGAGTAAGGAAGGTACAAGCTCCGGTTTAGCCTTAATGGTGGTTGAAAGCAAAATCTTGATCTTTGCTGCATAATATAAAAGTGAAACCTTTAGTGCCAATAACAACCTAATGGTACCACACTAGTGTTCTTGTTTCAGATACTCACATTGAAACTCGGATCGTTGTCTACGTTGATTCAAGTCAGCAGCTTTTGCATCACCCACATTGTTAATGAAACCGTTGCCTATTAATTCCTAACAAGAGAGATCATCACTGCCAAGAACTCATCAAATGTGACATAGAGAGGACAACTTCAAGAAGATGTAGCCACAGACTATACATTACAATATCTCATTTGTACCAATGTGTATGTAATTTTTGATCGAGTCAAGTGTTAAGGTACCATTCCGACTGCAGTGCCGGCGAGTTTGAGAACATCACGGCGGTGGAAAGCTAAACTTTCACCGGAAACTTGAGGTTCAATCTTGGAACATCGTATAACAGCCTGATCAGAAGAAGAATTGTTAGCAGAAGAAATGTAAAATGGGTTAGAAGTAAAGAATGTAACAATGGTTGAAACTCACAGAGCGATGAGAAGAAGAAGAGAGTGTAGTGAGATGTTGATGATTGGTTGTGTTGGTGAAGGAAGGAACAGTGGAGAGGAAGGACACTCCTCCCATTTCTGGTTTGTGATGAGACAGAGAAGAGAGAAGAAAGGAGAAAGAGTTGTCTGAAGAAAATGGAGAGTGTGTTTTGGTTTTGTGAAGGATACACTTTTGTGGATTCTCTGTTATCCAAATCTCCCAATCATATGGGTCCATTTGGTTTCATCATATAACTCCTTTTTTTTTTTTCAATAAGAGTTTTTTAAAAGGTCAAAGATTTTTTTTGTGGTTAAAAATCCCAAAAAAAACTCATACTAATTTTTATTTGCAAGTTTAATACCCAATATTTTTGAATTGGTATAAAAATAAATTATCTAATTATTTACTGTCATAAAATACCTCATATATTAATTATTGTTAGAATTAACCTACGGCTTAACGGACGTTAACGGAACTATTTAACGGGGTTAAATTTGAATCTCATACTTTTTAATCTATATATACAATTCGGTGTTACTAACTTATCGAATGCCACTAATCCCAGTAAAACACCCAATCCAACTTCAGAGATTCTCATTTTTTCCCTTGTCCTTCTCACTCTCAGCTCCTCCCTAGAGCTATGACGGCAGGCGGCATAGACGATGATTCTTGGTGGCTAGACAAAGCTGGGAACTAACGCGATCACATTATAAGGCACATGTTACTTGCGGGGAGTATCATCTACGTCGGCTAGAATTAGAGAAACGGGAGAAAAAAAACATGAATTTTGTGCGGGTTTCATTCTACCAATAATAAATATATGAGGTATTTTATGACCATAAATATTAGATGAAGTATTTTTGATTCCAATCCAAAAATATTGGGTATTAAACTTGCAAATAAAAATTAGTATGAGTATTTTTTGGGGTTTTTGAGGATTTTTATTCATTGTCCCGCTTTAATTTACCGTTTTACCTGTTGGTTACAATAGAAACGGTACACACATTCAGTAGCAGTTACCAAACAGGGAATTGAGAAGTGGAGAAATATTGAAATCTAAGATTCATTGGATTCAATTCAAAGTTTTTATTTTATTAACTCAATCTCGAAATAACTTGCTAGGAGTTGTTGAGTAACAAAAGATATCTAAGGATGATAGAATAACACAGTCCTTAACTTTAAGCTAATGAAGACTTCAAAGTTAAAAACATGTTTCTTCTAACTTCGTCACTTGGAAGCTTCAGTTGACTCGTTTGTTTTGTTGACGTCTAAAGGGCACTGAGATACATATGGTTTCAGCTATAAAATACAAATGTTCCATCAGCAAAGCTAGATCACACAACAAAGCTTGCGTTATACATTAAGCTAGCATTCTATTTCAGGTTCCTAACACAAAACTTAAGACCGGAAAAAAAATCGTCAGGATCACACATGCTTAAGGAGCTTTGAATAGTAAGACATGTAAACGGTTTAAAAAGGGAATTTGTTCTAATGTTCAATTAGGATGCAAGTTACATACTCGGCTATCTATATAGAGGAATCAAAGGAAAGGAACAGAAGAATTTAGGGTGGCATGCAAAACACAACAAGGTTAATGCAAGAAGTAAGCATTCCATTTCAGGTTCCTAACACAACCTAAAACGAATAAGATCATCAGGATCACAAACCTAAGGAGCTTCAAACCATTACAAGTTTACGACTTGTAAAAAGATATCCGAAGGAATTCACTATTGTTTTGTTCTCATGTTCAATATCGAGGAATCAAAGAAAAGTAACAGAAGAGTTTAGGGTAGAATAAAAACCTTAAAGCCAGTCAAATCAGGGACTACGTAGTTTGGCAATTTATCTGGCTGCACAACATATCCTCATGCAAACCATTGTCACAAATTTAGAGAAAAAGTAAAAGAAAGAACGGAAAAATGCAAATACTTTATGATATACATCTACAACAATGCTATGATGACCAATTTGCCAAAATTCAGTTCAAATTCTTAGCTTTCCTCTTAAAGAATCAGGTCTCTTAAAGTCATGTAAATTGCTTCCTTATTACATATATCTAACTTCCAAACAATTTGGCATTATCTAGTTACTAATTCCATCACTAAGAACAACATTCAATCATCAACCACTAAACAAGAGTTCATAAAAACAGCTTAAATCTCAACTGCAGCATGAGAAAGGCAACAAATTTTTCCAATGAAATGCGTCAAGCATTTCACGTTTTTACGATCACTTAGCCAAATTTGGAGTTCAAGTTCTTAGCTTTCCACCTAAAATATCAAACTTTGAAAATAGCTCTCCTTAGATTGCCTATATTTAAAACTCAAACAACTTTGCATCATCATCATCATCATCATCAAAAAAAACTTTTCATCATCAATTACTAAACAAACTATATGGAAACAACTTAATCTCAATAGCAGCATAAAAAGGGTAACAAGTTGTTCCAAATTCAAGTCAAACGAATGAAATGCGTAAAGTATTACGCATCATTAGGTTCAATTTGCTAAATGTGAGTTCAAGTTCTTAGCTTTCTCTACTTCTTAGATTTCATATATCAAAATTCAAACAACATTGCGTCATCATCATCAACAAACAACTTTTAATCATCAATTACTAAACAAGTATACATAGGAAACAACTTAAATGACCAAAATAGAGTTCAAGTCCTTAGCTTTTTCTACTTGTTAGATTCCACATATCAAAATTCAAACAACATTGCATCAAGAAACAACTTTTTTTCAATCATTGATTACTAAATAAGTGTTGATGAAAACAGATTGGATTGAAAAATGAAACCTTTACGAGTGTGGAAACCAGGAGGTTTACAGTTTTTTCCCTTGTAAAAGTCTCTGGGAGCTCGTTTGGGAGAGAGAATATCAAGCGAAGAAGCTCTCTTTCTTCGGAATGTTCTTCCAATCCCGAATAACAACCCTAATGTCATCTTCCAAAATCTATCAAATCTGGTAAACAAAATATGTTGTAGAATCGATAAAAATGGAAACTTTCGAATGTATCAAATGTTGAAGAAGAAATGTCAGAGATTTGTAGAAGAAAGGTCAGAGAAAGGGTTTAGGGGTTCTTTTAGGTGAAAAGGCCCAAAACTAAATAAAGCCCATTTTCATACATTCACTTATTTGTTTATAATTCTCCAAATTACCTTTAAGGGGATGTATTCAAATTAGAATTTAAAGTGATTTGAGTTTTCTTGAGTTTTAAATGATTTAATTGATCTTAGGGAAGTTTATATGATTTTTGTAAAATCCATTCAAATCTCACTTTAAACCATGGGATTTGGATTTCTGTATTTTTAACTAAAGAAATCCTCTCAAATTCTCCAAAATAATTAAAATTCAAATCCACAAATTGTTTTCAATAACAGTAAATTTTCAGGTGGATTTTGAAATCATTAGTTCAATAACACTGAATTTCATGAGTTTTTTAAAATTCATGTTTGAATAACATATGATTTATAAATTCTACAAAAGTCTCTTAAAATTTCACTTGCAATACACCTCAGATTTTACGATCACTTGTGATTTCAGATATGCTTTAGAAATGTGAATTCTAGTATGCTTAGACTTGCTCAAATATGCTTAGATCTGCTTAGGTTTTACTTGTTGTGAACTTGTAAATTATACTTTAGTTTCATCGGAATTGTTGTGTACTCGTAAATTTAATTTTAAATTATGTTTTAAAAATGTGAACTCTAATATTTTCTCATGTTGATTTTATATATGCTTAGATCTGCTTAGACTCGAGTAGTATATACCAAATTGTGATTTGCTTAGACTTGCTTAATTTATAAATTGTGATTTCACTCCTACAATATTTTTTTTTTGTCGGTACAAAGAAGGTAGTTGAACAAACTTGTTCTCAAAACAAAAGTAGTTTCCAGAAAGGCTAGTATAGTTTCAGAAAGACTTATGCTCAAAACATAAGTCAAGTACTATTACAAACGTCTAGTTTCCGATACGAACTAACTCTGTGAGAATCTCTGCAGTTGATGGCATAAGAAGAGGGTCTACAGAGGTCATCAAAATTCCTTTGACAGCGTACACCTTTTGATCCATTTTGAACACACATTGGACCACTTTGCCATACCCTCCACGACCTAGGCTACCTTCCTCTATAAAATCGTCATGATACCTTGAAGGCGGTGGACGAATAGACTTTGTTGAAGCGAGTCCAACCATCCAAGATAAAAGGGATTAGGCTTTGCCGACTCGAACCTGAACACAAAAATACTCGAATATTTTAATCGAAAATCTAAATTTTACCCGAACCCCAAAATTTTACGCGAAAATTCGGGTATCGCTTCTAAAATAGGGCCTAAAAATCTATATCCGAACCGACCTAAACCTGATTAGACCCGAACCGAAATCGAACCGATATTTTAAATTTATCCTTTTAGATCCTAAACTTTTTTACCCAAAGGACCTGTACCCGATCGAGTTTTATCTGAACCCGACCCGCTTACTCGAATGTCCACCTCTACGAGTGAGACATGAAACCCTCTCTTCCACTCCGAGTCTTTCCTCTCAATTGAATCCGAGATAAACCGGTTTAATCTCCAAACCAATCCCATATTCTTGTACCAAATGTTGGTTTGCTTCTTCGTACAAGAAGATATTTTCCGGGAAAATGACAAACAGAGAAAATCTCCAGAAAACAATGAAAGCTATACACAAAAACTCGCGCTTCCGTTCACGTGGCAATCACTTCCAATGAACGATTCTCCTTCGTTTCTCCCAAAGTCCCATCACAATCAAAAACCTTCTCTCCGAGAATCTCACTCACTACAAAGAGTAAGATTCGATTCAAAAACAAACTCCGATCGTTGAAGCAACGAAGATATGCTTACTTCACCTTCTTCTTCTTCTACATATGATCCATTCTCTTCCAATTTCTCTCCGTCGCTCACTAATGCCTTCTCTAGTAGCTTCACCATTCCCATGGGGTTAGTCAATTTCACTCTATCTTCCTCTTCGAAATTTGAGTTCTGATTCTGAATTTGTTTGGTATTCGTAGATTGAAATTGAGTAGGAGAGTCACCAGAGCTCGGATCTTCTCTCGTAAGGCACGTCTTCTTCGTAATCCCTAATCTCGTTCATGTTCTTAAGTTTACATTCCAAAAACCGAATTAGACGATCTTCATTGTTTCATCGTAGGTAGATTAAGGATCGTTCAACACTTAAGGTCACTTGTCGTCGCGCACACGAACGTGTGGTTGAGGTAAATCTCTTGGTTTAGTTTTTTGCTCTTTAGCGGATTTTGAATTGTGTGATAAGTGCTTCTTCTGTGTAATTTTCTAGGAAGAAGCATCTACAATGACGGAGACGAAATTGTTTAAAGTTTCTTCTGGTGAGGTATCTCCTCTTGGTGTGTCACAAGTCGATAAGGGAATCAATTTTGCTTTGTTTTCTCAGAATGCTACTTCTGTCACACTCTGCTTATCACTATCCCAGAGGTATATAACAAGTAGGTTTGAAGTTTGTTTTTGTTTTGCTTGCTTAATCTGTGATGCTAATGTTCTTTGGTGATATGTTGTTCTAGTGGTAAGGATGATACGGATGATGATGGTATGATAGAGTTGGTTTTGGATCCCAGTGTAAACAAGACTGGAGATACTTGGCACATTTGTGTTGAGGTAGTCTCATACACTGAGGAACTTCTTTAGACAGATTTATCTTTTTGAGTTCTCATTTGCTGTGAAATTTTCTTACATTTTGATAGGATTTGCCTCTCAATAATGTTCTCTATGGTTACCGTGTTGATGGTCCTGGAGAATGGCAACAAGGGCATCGGTTTGATCGTAGTATTTTGCTTTTGGATCCCTATGCTAAGCTAGTTAAAGGTCATAGTTCTTTTGGAGATAGTAGTCAGAAGTTTGCTCAATTTTATGGAACTTATGACTTTGAGAGCTCGCCATTTGACTGGGGAGATGACTACAAGTTTCCTAACATACCTGAGGTAAAAATTGCATTTGTTTCCTTCAGCTAGTTGTTGCACGATTCCGACTTTGAATATGGAATTTGTATTCCTGCAGCATTTATGGTTTCTCCCTTATTTTGTTTCAGTTTTGTAATCAGCTGCTACTGTTTTGCAGAAGGATCTTGTTATTTATGAAATGAATGTTCGTGCTTTTACTGCTGATGAATCCAGTGGGATGGACCCAGCTATAGGAGGCAGTTACCTCGGTTTCATTGAGAAGGTGATTGTATTCTACTTAAAACATATGTGTTGAGATGCTGAAATTACTGCACATTCATGCTTACTGCACAAGGGTTGTTAGCAGGAGTCATTTACCAAAAACGTTAAAAGTGTGAAAAAGCTTATTATGATAGATATTGAGGATACATCTGCCTGTATATGTACAAAGCTTCTTTTATAGCTCACTCTCTTTTTTTTTTCTTAAGATCCCACACCTTCAAGATCTGGGTATAAATGCAGTGGAATTATTGCCAGTGTTTGAGTTTGATGAACTGGAGCTTCAGAGGCGTTCTAACCCTAGGGATCACATGGTAATCACGAATCAGCAATTTACATTTCTGTGTGCTTATAATATTTCTTGCAGGTCTTATCGCAATGGTAGCTATAAAATTCTTCCCTTTTCAATTTAACTTGAGTCTCCATGAATGGAAGTTTCAGTGCTTCCCATACCTGAAAGAGATTTTTCTTTTTACTAGGTTAACACATGGGGTTACTCGACAGTTAACTTTTTTGCTCCGATGAGCCGATATGCTAGTGGTGAGGGAGACCCTATTAAAGCTTCGAAAGAGTTTAAAGAAATGGTCAAAGCCTTGCATTCTGCTGGTATAGAGGTAGCAATTCCCTTGTATTGCTCCGTTTTCTTGGGGTCGATGCAGTTTGTTCCTTGTTGAACTTTTTATTGTAATTGATTATTCTTCAGAAGTATTCTTACAAGTTTTCTCTGCAGGTCATTTTGGACGTAGTTTATAATCACACCAACGAAGCAGATGACAAATACCCTTATACCACTTCATTTCGTGGCATAGACAACAAGGTGAGTCATAAGAGGATTAACATTCATGTCGGTTTATTTATTTTCTTATCTTAAAACTCTAAACAGTGAGATCTATTATGCAGGTTTATTACATGCTTGATCCAAACAACCAACTGCTTAACTTTTCTGGCTGTGGTAATTTAAAGTTTATATTGCAGACTTTACTTTTCAAAAATTCCGTACTTGAAATGAAAGTTTGGTTTACAGTTTGCTGTAGTATGTGTGCTCAACGTTTCTTTTGCTTTCTGTCTCCAGGGAATACACTGAACTGTAACCATCCAGTTGTTATGGAACTCATACTTGATAGCTTAAGGCACTGGTATGGACAAAATCTATGTTAGCAGCCACTGTAACTAATTGGACCAAATATCTTGCAGTTTATCCTGGACATGACACTGATATGAAAGAATTGCTTGTTGATTTTTCTATCTTCTTGACAGTCATTGTGGTTACTTCACATAGTTAATCATTCTGGTTCTGCTTTCTTCTCTTTACTTAACCGCAGGGTCACTGAATATCACGTGGATGGTTTCCGGTTTGATCTTGCTAGTGTGCTTTGCCGAGCAACAGATGGATCTCCACTCAGTGCTCCCCCACTGATAAGGGTAGGTTTTAATGCATTGTGCTTGCATATTCAGAAAATAAAATAGAAAATCTTGTGCCATAATGTTCATTTTGTAATTTCTTATTGAATCAGGCAATTGCCAAGGATTCTGTTCTGTCAAGATGTAAAATAATTGCAGAGCCTTGGGATTGTGGAGGATTATATCTAGTCGGGAAGTTTCCAAATTGGGATAGGTAACCGTTTTAGCTTCATAACTAGCTTAAGTTGATGACTCCCAATAGTACTATACATTGTAGTTCCTTCCAAAGTTCTGTGGTTATTAACTTTGTGTAACTGGTATGGCTACTGGTGGATTTTTCCCAAGTCAGGTGGGCTGAGTGGAATGGGATGTACCGGGATGATGTTAGAAGATTTATCAAGGTATTCAACATTGGAGTCTTTTTCACCTGATCTTTGGAAAGGCATGACTTATTGCAGATGCACTCTAATCTTCCACATTGTTAGGGTGACAGTGGCATGAAAGGAAGCTTTGCTACTCGGGTTTCTGGATCTTCCGATCTTTACCAGGTTATTATATTTTGTATTCATTCTGAACTTTATTCAGTGAACACTTAGATGCATTAACTGCAGTAGAATCCAAGTAGGTTTAATGATATCATCGCACTTTCCCTCTTCTCTTATATAGGTTAACCAGAGGAAGCCTTACCATGGTGTAAATTTTGTGATCGCACATGATGGATTCACATTGCGAGATCTTGTATCGTACAACTTTAAGGTACTTTTTGATTTCCAATGTATTGATTTTAAAACATGAATGAGTCAGCGCTTTATGTATCTCTTCTGTATGATAGCACAATGAGGCCAATGGAGAAGGAGGAAATGATGGATGTAATGACAATCATAGCTGGAACTGTGGTTTTGAAGGTACAATTAAAAGAGTCTCGCTTCACAATATTCAAGCATTGATCGTTTCTCTGTATAATATTCTTATTACAGCATTCAAGTTTAATAATCTGTTTATTGACAGGGGAAACTGGTGATGCTCACATCAAATCTTTACGTACTCGGCAAATGAAGAACTTTCATTTAGCTTTGATGATTTCTCAGGTGCGTATTTGCCAACATACACTCGTTTAAATACTGTCTAAAATTCTAAATGCATATGAAACCGATGGTGATCAATGATCAGGGAACACCAATGATGCTAATGGGAGACGAATATGGACATACACGGTATGGTAACAACAATAGCTACGGACATGATACCTCCCTTAACAATTTCCAGTGGAAAGAGGCAAGTCTTACGCCTCGCGTTTTGTCTTCCCTGTTTACTACGGATTCCTCCATGAACTGAAATCATTTTTTCTTATTAAATCCAGCTCGACGCAAAGAAGCAGAACCATTTCAGGTTTTTCTCGGAGGTGATCAAGTTCCGACATTCACACCATGTACTCAAGCATGAAAATTTCCTCACCCAAGTAACTAACTTCCTCTTGGTTTCATCTATTCCTTGGATTTTTGAGTGCTACTCTAATTTTCAATGATTGTCTAAAGGGTGAGATTACATGGCATGAAGATAATTGGGACAACAGTGAGAGCAAGTTCCTAGCTTTCACGTAAGACACAAAAGTCCCAAAGTTTCTTACCTAACTGTGTTATAGTACTCTACAGAGTTATCAGATTTCAGATTAATAAGTGACTCTTCTTGCAGTCTCCATGACGGTATAGGTGGCCGTGACATCTATGTGGCATTCAACGCCCACGACTACTTTGTCAAGGCTCTGATTCCACAGCCACCACCGGGAAAACAATGGTTCCGTGTGGTCAGTCTTTCTTTCTTTTGTCTTCTTTGGTTCTCTAATTCTATGACTGATTCAATGTCATGTTTCCGCAGGCTGACACAAACCTCGAGTCGCCGGATGATTTTGTGAGGGAAGGTGTGGCCGGTGTGGCTGATACCTACAATGTGGCCCCATTCTCTTCAATCCTTCTCCAGTCCAAGTAAGATAAGCACTCACACGATAACGCACGGTAGAGGAAAAATAAGGTTTATGAGTTATGAGTAAAAAAGATCCATGACTCCATGAGTCTCTTGTAAAAGTTGATTACATGTAAAATAATAAAATGTACGACATTTCCAATCACAAATAAAGATATATTTAGAGCAATGGTACATTTTTTTCTAATCATGGAAATACGAAATATATGTAGTGATATTATTAACTTAATTTTAGTTAAATGTATTATCTATATAATGTAAAAGTGGATAATCTGGCGCGAAGAGTTTTTACCCATCCACATCCTATCAACTATGTCAACAATGTCCTTCAACATTGGCTTATTTGAGTCAATTTAGTATTTTAGTATAAATGTCTGACAAAAATAAAAAAAATCATGTAAAATTTGATAATCTAAATAAATATCATAAATCTTAATGATTTTGGGTTTTACAACCCTTACTTCATAATCGAGTTTAAATAGTCCATAGTATTTGATCTGCAAGATTTAGTACATTTGACATTATCGAAAAACACATTTCAACAGAATTTTGAATTTATTCAAGCTTCAAACCATATCCTCCACAAAATGTGATAAAATTTGTCAAAATTTTTTATATAGGATTTGTTTTTATAACAAATTGTGAATAATAATAAAAGAAGTCACCCCATTTCTGTCTTTCAACTTAAGGTGACTCACCACCTACTTACCACATTGATATTGTCATCTTCGAAGAATCCAAACTATTTTTTCTTCTAATCCAAACCTTTTCTTATTGTTAGTAAACAATTCAAGATCGTTCTAAACTCAAGAGAATCCGAGGTTCCAATTATTGAAACGTTACGTTAAAACGTAAAATAATACTCCAAAAAAATCCATTTTTAAAACGAATAATGAAAAGAGATGCTTCGATCGTAGAGTCAAAAAGTTAAATAAATATAAGAATTTACAAGACGAATGGAAAACACAACCGCGTGTTAGTCACTAATCATAATGATAAGTGAAAGTTTAGGTCACATTAATTAATTTTAAAATTTGATTAATCTTTGAAACCTTTTAATTCACGTGGTTAGGGCAGGCTTTGGCAACAACGCGTAGTTGGTGTTGGGTCGGTGGTCGACGACCTAGCCAAATCCATGGCTCATATTTTTATCTCCATTTGTTTCCATAGTTGTTTTAATGATACGTGTACGTATCACTTATCAGATGAAAATAATTAATTACCTCGACTTTCCTAATCATATCTACGTTTCCACAATAACAGTCTTCAAACAAATCCATTAGAGTATGCAATTTAGGAGTGTCAAAATAAGTCAACATTCATGGATTACTCGAACTCGTCAATAATGTTAATTGGTTTAAGTAAAAATATTTTACCCATATATATAAAGGAGTTTTAATAGATTAAAACTAATAGGATTATAAGTTTAATGGGCAAAACTTATTAGAGTCATGGGTTATCCATAGGTTTTACTGTTTCAAAATTATATTTCAGTATTGATTCTCGTGTTCTTAACAAACAGCGGAGTCGACTTTTTCCTAAGCATGTTCAAGCTTTACTTTGTACTAGATCTCCCAAACCCATCCATTAAACACTCGAATCTATATGAATTTAGGTCGGGTTGGGTCAGATTGGTTTACCCATTTTGACATTTTTAATATGCATGTAAGAAAAGGTTTGGAGCAAGTTGGGTGGTTACGGCTATCAAGTAGTTTACTGAAATTCCAAATTATTTACTTTATCACTTACTTCAGTAGATTTTTTCGTTTAACAACTTACCAATAGCAGAATAATTGACATAGTATTGATAATTGTAGGTGTAAGATATAGACAAAAATATGTTGGCAGGTTTATCAACAACAAAAATTCAATTTCACATTGTAATTTTTTTTTTAATGCAAAACTTTTTGCCAACAAAAATTATGCCCAAAAGAAGGAAAAAAATTATACATAGTGTACATTTCTTGTCGGGAAAAATGTCATTTAATCTCCCAACTTTTAAAAAATGGTCATTTTATATATCAACTTCGTATGTGGCCGTTTAAAACATGAACTAAACGTTGACTAATTTTTAAAACATGATCTTTCGTTGACCAGGCCAAAATAGACATGCCGTTATCAGTCATTAACG
>Ga0041059_1001996_pt1 | contig 15692 bp, 8 predicted proteins | sample AraColnosormetaG_FD_56232 | JGI IMG/M metagenome (GOLD analysis project Ga0041059, IMG submission 56232) | Arabidopsis roots microbial communities from North Carolina, USA - Col MF nosort | ecosystem: Host-associated > Plants > Roots > Unclassified | place: USA: North Carolina | collected 2013-09-02
TTTTGAAGCGCTTGCCATAATTCTTTATCCATGGATTCAGAGAAGACAACAACAGTCAAAGAGAACAACACGAACGGACCGGCAGAGACACCGGAGAGTAAAATCCGCACTAGGACGACAAAGAGATCACCAGAAAATTGAGGCGGTGGAAGTCGGTGGAGGATCACTGTAGAATCGCCCAGAAGGAAGAGAGAGAAAAGGTTTTCCGCGGTCTTTTCTTTCATTTTGAATTCTGAAATTTCTATATAACAGAAATAAAATTAGAATTATAGCAAAGGAAATAAAAAAGCCGTTTAAAGAAGAAAAGCGTCTACTACAAGTTTCTCTCTAATATCTCTTGTATATTTTAAGAACCCCAAATTCTCATTTTCGAATAGTCTGCCGAAGAGTAACGGTGGTTTTGCGGCGGGTCACCGGCGATGGTGATCTAGGAAGGCCGTTCTCTGATTTCGGCTAGGTTAATCCATTCTAAGGTTAGTTATAAGCGGTCTCCCAAATTCCGATGAATCTGTTTCTGATGTGTGTTTCTCTGTTACTTGATTCGATTACAATTACTTTTATTCTGTTAATCTTCTTGAATTTTATGAGTCTTGTTCGAGTGATTATGTGGTTTTACGCTTTCAATACTGATATAGGAAAAGAGAAAGGAGTAATGAACACGTGTACTGTGGAGATTAGAAGTTGGATCAATGGCTGAGATTGTTTGGATGCTAACAGAAGAGAAAAGAAGCGTTAAAAGGAAACGAAGAGGAAAAATAATCATTCATGAAAAATTGTGTTGAGTTGTTATCTTCTTCTTCTTCATTTGTTCTCTGTTTCTCTGAGAGTTCTATTTTGAATTATCATAGCTATTTCTTCATTGTGATAGAGCTGTTTCTACTTCTAAGCTTTATCACATGAGATTTTGATTCTCGTTTTATGAACGACGATTCAATGTGTGTTTGTGATTGGGTTAATTGAGAAATTGTGGTTTAACTGTATCAAAGGTATCAGAGCCATCTCTTTCCTCGGAATCAATGGCAGGAACTAGATCACGATTTGAACAAAGGATTGCGGAACAAAATCTAGAGATGGACAAGATGGTGGCTAAACTGTTGGACGCGATTCGACTAATCTCCGATCGGGTGAGTATTGCATCATCGAGTGGTCATCCACAACATCAACGATCATATCAGGCGATTTCAGCTATTCATGACGCTATGTATCCGTCATCGAAAGTGGTTTGTGGTCACAAATCTGGTATGGATTCGAATTACTCCGCTGTTACTCGTTTATCGAAACTAGATTTTCATAGATTTAGTGGAGATCGAGTAAGAGAATGGTTGTTTAAGCTGGAACAGTTCTTCTCTCTTGATTTTACACCGAAGGAGTTGAAAGTACGAGTCGCATCGAGTCATTTTGATGTAGTTGCAAAGAAGTGGCACCAATCGTTGTTGGACACTGATTTTGGGGTTAAATTGTTGAGTAATTGGAAACGTATAAGCTTGTGTTGCAGGAACGTTTTGCTGAAGTTTTAAATGATCCAATTGTTGAGTTGAATCAATTGCAGGAAACAGATGGAATTGACGAGTATCATGCTCGTTTTGAGTTGATTAGCTCTAGAGTGAACTTATCTGAAGAGTCCTTGGTTAATGCATATTTGAAAGGATTGCAGTTGGATACTCAAATAAATGTTAGAATGTTTCAGCCTCATTCAATCCACCAATGTTTGATGCTAGGGAGGGGATATGAGAAGGCTCATCCCAAGAAGAACAGTCTAAACAATTGTTGTGTTGCTAAATGGAGTGAAAATAACAGTCAGTCTAAAGGGATTTTATCATCTAAACCAGAGCATGTTCATAACACAGTTCTTCTTACTAGCATGGAGAGACCTAAGGATCCTACAACACAACCTCACAAAGTCTTGTCCATTGAAGATAGGAGTAAGAATAATCAAAAACTTTGTTACTTTGGTGATGAGAAGTACAAAGAAACACGGTTTGAAGCTGAAGAAGATAGTGGGAAAATGGAAGAAGTACATATGGAGAAGGTTGAATTGGAGAAAACAGGCATAGTAGCTCATATTTCAGTTAATGCAATTTCAGGAGTTTCTGATTACCGCACGATGAGGGTGAAAGGTTTATATGAGAAGCAAGTATTGTCTATACTCATTGACCCGGATTCTACACACAGTTTCATGGATTCCAAAGTAGCTGAGAAGTTGAAATGTGTTTTAAAACCTGCAAGTATGGCTCAAGTTTCAGTAGCTGATGGGAGATTGTTGGGACTTAATGCTAAAATAGATAAGTTCCAATGGGAATTAAGAGGTACACAACTTCAGGCTGATCTTATGGTAATTACCTTGAGAGGGTGTGATATGGTATTAGGTGCTCAATGGTTGGAGACATTGGGGCCAATAACTTGTGATTTTAAGAAGTCGGTGATGCAATTTCACATAGGACAGAAAAAGGTTCCTCTTCAGGGTATTAGGCAAGGCTCCGTCAGAGATGTGAAAGCAATTAAGCTTAATAAGCTGAGCGAGGATCAACTTCAACTTTCCATGATGTCTGTTCCTGAAGTTCCTACTGAGGAACATCACTCTAGCTAAGCAGATTTTGAAGGGGAGCAGTTGGTGGAAAGTTGCTTGCAGCAACATGTAGCGATTTGTGCCACAAAATCGATTGAAATCTTGGCATTGATTGATGCAAGTTAAGAACTGAAATTATACAAGGTTGTTGGTTCTTCAAAACGACAAATCACAGGTTTGGTTTTGGAAATGGCTGATTGGTGTGTGCAGTCAACTATTGTGAAGCATGAACATTGTTTAGATCAACTATTTGATAATTGGCCTCCTATGGTACAAAAAAAGATAAAGAAGGAAAAGGTTTTGAAGAGTTGGAAGTTTAAGTTCAAACCTATAAAGGAGAACATAAAGCAACGGTATAATCAAGTTTTCTGTGTCTCGGATTCTTGCATTGACATGTTGACTGTTCATCATGAGGAAATGCTACATGATCACATTAGAGAGGTGTTTAAAAGCTGGAGTAGAAGATTGCCATTGTGTGTTCTGTTTAGACGTAACTCACAGGAGATTCTAAGAGGTAACAACTTGGAACGGAAGATGCAAAAACTGAAGTGTCCCAAATCCTGGAAGTTTAAGTTTAAATATTGGGACTTGAGGGGATATGAACAGAATCAACGTCGTCAATACATGGTTCCACTGTTAGTTCTGTTGCATATGCTACTCATTTCTTGGTTGGAATCGATGTGGATAAGAAACAGTCGCGTTGAACTTCGATCGAACCGACTATGGGATCCTTGGGGGTTTCTAGTTGAAGATGAAACAGAGATTACTTGGAGTTCATGTATGATTGGTTGCAACAATATCTTCTTTTCGAAGTTCAACCATGTGGGCATGGTTGTTTGGGGCGGAAGGATTTGATATAGGAAAAGAGAAAGGAGTAATGAACACGTGTACTGTGGAGATTAGAAGTTGGATCAATGGCTGAGATTGTTTGGATGCTAACAGAAGAGAAAAGAAGCGTTAAAAGGAAGCGAAGAGGAAAAATAATCATTCATGAAAAATTGTGTTGAGTTGTTATCTTCTTCTTCTTCATTTATTCTCTGTTTCTCTGAGAGTTCTATTTTGAATTCTCATAGCTATTTCTTCATTGTGATAGAGCTGTTTCTACTTCTAAGCTTTATCACATGAGATTTTGATTCTCGTGTGATAGAGCTATTTCTTCATTTGATCGCCCACTCTCCAATAGCCACGCGTCAGCTTCTAGAATACTCTTTATTCCCACTTGATGTCGCACGTGTCACTCCACACGTGTGGTTCTGCAACAAATCTTCCCCCTCTAGCAGAACCTTGACCTCAAAGTTTTAAGCATCAAGACCCAGAAACTTCTGTTGACGATCAAACAGAAACTTCCAAGTAGCCTCTTCCACTGGTTCACCAATCCATTTCACCAACACCATTGTAGCAGCCCTTCCCTGACGCTTAACCAACTTCCTTTCAAGTATGTACTCAGGAGCTTTCTCAAAAATGTCAGGTAAGACCGATGGAAGCTGAGTAGAAGTAGTAACATTCCCCACCATCACCTTTAATTGCGAGACATGAAAGACGGGGTGGACCTGAGAATTCCCTGGCAACGCCAACTTTTAAGCCACCTCGCCACACTTCTCAATAATCTTGTAAGGACCAAAATATTTCGGAGACAACTTTTGATTCACTCTCAAAACCACAGACTGCTGCCTATAAGGTTGCAACTTGACATACACAAAATCACCAATGTCAAAAGTCCTCTCAGTCCTGTGTTGATCAGCAAACTGCTTCATCCTGTGCTGAGCTCTCATCAAGTGAAATTTAAGAAAAAGTAACATGTTCTCCCTTTCTTGTAACGATCTAGCCACAACTGCCACCTTCGACTTTCCTGGCAGATAAGGTAGATGGATAGGAGGAGCTTGACCATACACCAGCTCAAATGGTGTCATCTGACTAGAAGAATGGTAATTGGTATTATACCAATATTCAGCCAATGGCAACCACTTGTTCCACAAGTGAGGTCTTGCGTGACACATACAACGTAGATAATTCTCCAAGCACCGATTCACCACCTCCGTTTGACCATCACTTTGTGGATGGTAAGCACTAGACATTCGCAATTCCACTCCCTGCAACTTGAAAAACTCCTTCCAAAAGTCGCTAGTGAACAGAACATCCCTGTCACTCACAATAGAAGTAGGACAACCATGATGCTTGTACACATTATCCAAGAAAGCCTGAGCCACTGTAAGAGCACTGTAAGGGTGTGCGAGAGCAACAAAATGTGCAGCCTTACTCAAACGATCAACCACAACCATAATCACTGACTTTCCTCCAGAATTTGGCAGTCCCTCAATAAAATCCATAGACACATCACACCATATCTTATCAGGAATTGGCAATGGCTGAAGCAACCCGGGATAAGCCGCATTATCACTCTTGCATTGTTGACAAGTACCACAACTTCTAATAAAAGCTTGTATGTCCTTCACCATTCCTTTCCAATAGAACAAGCTCTTGACTCTTTGGTGAGAAGCATCACGTCCAGAACGACCTCCCATTCCTGAACAGTGAAGCCATTGTAGCAGCTTATTCGTAATCTCCACATCATTAGGCACCACAATCTTACTCTTCCTCCTTAAAATGTCTTGACTCCAGGAATAGTGTTTCTTAGCATCAGGGTGTTGTTGTAGAGCTGAAATTATGTCTTTTAAAACTCCATCAGACTCATAGGCAACCTGAATCTCCTTCAAGAAATCACACTCAACAATCGATAAAGCCATGTGCAACACCTCAGACCCTTCAACTCGAGACAATGCATCAGCCACTAAATTCTCCTTGCCTTGTCGATATTGTATCTCATAGTCGAATTCCAGCAACTTGGGAAGCCACTGCTGTTGAACTGGAGTATTCAACCGCTGCTCCAATAGATACTTCAAGCTACGTTGATCAGTTTTGATGATAAAGTGACTAGGCAGCAAATAATGTCTCCACTTCCTGACTGCAAAGATGAATGCCAATAGTTCCTTTTCATAAATTGACAAGTGTAGCTGCTTCCCTTTAAGTTGGCGACTAATGTAAGCTAGAGGGTGTCCCTTCTGCATCAACACCGCTCGTATGCCCTGACCACATGCATCCGTTTCCACCATGAACTGTTTATCAAATACAGGTAACGCCAAAACGGGTGCATTGCACAAAACTGCTTTAAGAGTATCAAAGGCACTCTGTGCTTCAAGTGACCAACAAAACCCATCAGTTTTGGTTAGAGCGTGTAGTGGTCCTGCAATAACTCCAAAATTCCTTACAAACCGCCTGTAGTAGCCAGCAAAACCCAAGAAACCCCGAACTTGCTTCACAGTCGTGGGAGTTGGCCACTCTTTAACTGCTTGAATCTTAGCTGGATCAGTTTCTATTTCCCGAGCACTAATGAAGTGTCCTAAGTGCTCCTTACTACCCTTAGCAAACAACTTGTGCAACCTCATCACCTCAAAAACCAATCGTAAATGCTCCTTGTGCTCTTCTATTGAGGAACTGTATATCAGAATATCATCAAAGAAAACCAGAACAAACTTCCTCAGGAAATCTCTGAAGACCGAATTCATTAAGCTTTGAAAAGTCGCAGGGGCATTAGTAAGGCCGAAGAGCATTACTAAGTACTCAAAATGTCCATTATGAGTCTTAAAAGCTGTCTTTTGAATGTCATCCGGATCCATACGCACCTGATGATACCCTGCTCTTAAATCAATCTTAGAAAACACCACAGAACCTCCCAATTCATCCATTAGATCTTCAATCAACGGAATGAGAAATCTGTCTTTAACTGTCATACCATTCAACTCCGTGTAGTCGACACACAACCGCCAAGTGCCATCTTTTTTCTTGACGAGAACCACAGGCGAAGCAAATGGACTAGAGCTGACTTGAATAGTACCGCTTTTAATCATATCCTGCACAATCTTATCAATCTCATCCTTCTGATGCACAACATAACGGTAAGGTCTCTGATTCACTGGATTAGCACCCTCCAATAACTTAATTTTATGGTCATGCTTCTCCCTGAATGGTGGTAAGTCTGTTGGCTCTGCAAACACATCCGGAAATTCCTCCACAATGTTTTGCACCACTGATTCTTCCACTACATCACTGGTCAACGCACTAATAGAACCAATTTCCTGCTCTTCATCACTCACAACCTCCCGAACACACACCATCGCCAACTGAATCTGATCTGCCTGCGTCTTCTGAAGTTTATGAGCTTTAATATCACGCACAGAACCAGTTATAATTCCATGTAACCAAACCCTCTGATTCTTATAGAAAAACTGCATTTCCAGCTTCTTAAACTCCCAAGAAATACGTCCCAATGTCTCCAACCACTGCACACCTAACACCATATCAACCCCTTGCAATGGAATCAAAAGAATGTCTGATTGAAAGGTAGTAGACTGCAGCTTCCAAGTAAACCCTTTAATCTGTCCATCCACATTCAATTTCCTACCATCTGCAACTGCCACTTTAGTTAACCCTGCTGACTCCACATGACAACCCAACTTAGCAGCCACCGTTGAGTCAATGAAATTATGAGTAGATCCCGAATCAATGAGAATGAAAAGGTCTCGCTTATCAACTGTTCCTTTCACCCCCATTGTCTTATAACCAGAAATGCCAGAAACTGCGTTTACAGAGATCTGAGGCATTGGTTTTTGTTCATGGTCATCATCACTCAAAACTTCCACAGCGTCCTCAAACTCTTCATCAACATCCATCCGAAATAATTGAGTCTTCTTATGTACCAAATAATGCTCCGGAGTAAACTTCTCATCACAAAAGTAACAAAGTCCCTTTGCTCTTCTCTCACTCATCTCTTGTTGAGATAGCCGCTTAGGTTGCTGGCTAACTGGCTTATAAGAACTCTTGTTACCAAATGATCACTCTTCTGCTCCACTTCCTTAACAGGTCTGTATGAACCTCCTGATCTAGTACCCTTCTGCGACCAAGTTGAAGAAACTGTCTTCTTAGGATGAGCCCTCTCATAGTACTTGCCCAAACGCAAACAGTCCCTCACCGTTTTCGGTTCAAACATTCTCACATGCATTTGTGTATCAGTTCTCAGCCCTGCCAAATACACACTCACCAAGTACTCTTCCGACAAGTTAAGCCTCACCTTAATCAACTCAAATTGCTGATGATACTCCACAATTCCATCAGTCTCCTGAAGTTTCTTTAACTCTGCCATTGGATCATCACAAGCATCTTCAAAGCGATCCTTCAGCAACTTCACATACTCTGGCCAATTAAAAAACACATCTAACCCAATTCCAGACTGAATAAACGAGTGATGCCATGTAGCAGCATGACTATCAAAGTGTATTGCAACCATCTTAACCTTCATCTCTTCCGGGGTAAAATCCACACCAAAAAATTCTTCCACCTTAAACAACCACTCATTGATTCTACTTCCATCAAATCTAGGAAAATCAATCTTCCCCAACCTAGTAAGATTACCATATTGATTATTCACCTCCTGTCTTACCATCTCAGGTCGAAAATCCCGTTGAAAGTCCCGTTGATGTTCAACAAACCCAGATCTGGCCATCGAAGAAGTTGACGAACGTGGTACACTCCGATCCAACACCTTCTCACCTTCCGTCACCCTCTTCGCCGTCGTTCTACTCATCGCACTCATCATGTCAGCCATGTGCTTCAGCATCGATTTATGCTGCTCAGCCACCATCTCTTCAAGCTTTGTCATACGAGTAGCGATAAGATCCTCCTTCTCAACCCCTTTCCCTTTCACATCCTCCTCCTGACTTGACCTTGTCACCACCATCTTCTCCGAGGAAACGAATGGCTCTGATACCTTTAATACAGAGAAACTATGGATTCTCTGTTTGAATGGCTCAAAATCCTTTGATTAATTAACTCCACAAAACCGGCCAAATCAACGTTCAGGAAACGCCCAAATGACAACTCGCTAGCTCTCAAGATGAGAGGATCTAGCTTACAAAGAAAATAAGAATTTAATGTTTTACAAAGGATTTCGATAAAGATGAGAATGAGCTGAACAATGCTCATATACACGAAGCTAACGGCATCTTTTGATCGCCCACTCTCCAATAGCCACGCGTCAGCTTCTAGAATACTCTTTATTCCCACTTGATGTCGCACGTGTCACTCCACACGTGTGGTTCTGCAACAGTGTATACAGAGGAGGCGGTGGTTGATACGAAAAGGCATATACCGGTGGCCGCTGTGAGGAAGGTGGTTACGGAGGCGGTGACGGAGGTCACAGGGGAGCGGTGGTGGTGACTGGTAAAGTGGTAATTGAAGATCTTTTGGTTTAGCTTTTTTTAAGTATGTTCTCTTCAATCTCTTTTTATGCTGGTTCTATTGATTTTTCTCTTGGATTTGATGCTCTTTCACTTTTCTTTTTGCAGCAGCAAAATTCCAGAGAATTCTATATGAGTTGTTCACAAATCACTTAACGAATGCATTGATATACATGCACACATACATACATGATTCTTTGTTAACTTATTTGCTTGCTTCCTCATTTTCTATCTCCATTCCTTGGTTAGTCATTTACTTCGTCAGTTCCTTGCGTGTGCTTATTTGTTTCCTTATTTTTCTTCTTTAATTCTTTGCTTATGTACTTGTTACATGCATTCATACACACATACACTCATTCATCTATGCATACACACATAAGTATTCTTGCATACTTCCTTGTACAGAGTCATAATTGCTTCTCTGTCTTTGATTTGTTGTTTACTTCTTTGCTTCCTTGATTCTTTGTCTGATTCGTTGCTTACTTGTTTTTCTGCCTTCATGAATTGCTTGCTTAATTTCCAGTGTCCTTGGTTTATCTTTTTACTTCATTGTGTGTTTGCTTCGTTCCTTGTGTCCTTGCTTGCTTCCTTGATTCCTTGCTTACTTGTTTGCTCTCTTATTTCATTGTGTGCTAGTTTGCTTCCTTATTTTTCTATCCTTAGTAACTGTCTCATTTTATCTTCCATTAAGATATGCATTTTGCTTACATAGTTCATTATTTGGTTCATTGAGCGTTTGTCAAGAAAAATTCCTTGTGGTCGTTAATGTCGCTACCTCATAGAATATCTCTTTAGGTGGAATAACTGTTATTAAATAACTTTACTGTCAAGTTGTATGATCATTATTCTCTCCAATTATTTGTTGGTTTTAGTTGTCAAGGTTTGAGTGAGACCTCACGTTTACTTGCAACCATCTTCTGAACTGCCTCATGGATTCTCTGGCACAAGGTTTGAATTCCGTGTCTTTCCCCCAAAGTTCAACAGTTTGATGTGATGCCTCAGATATGGATTAATTTTATGTTTCCTTGTGGTTTAGTGTTCTCATACTCTTAAAAGATCAGTAGTGTATTTGGTGTCTAATTAAAGTTTTCTTTCATTTTATTAATGAAACTAATGAACATGTTTTTCTGTTTGGTAGACACTAATTTAGAGTTTGAGGAGGATATGGAGAGGTCAATATGCGATATGAGAAGCTGAGTAAGCCAACAATCCCCTAATGAGACTACTGTTAATGAGACGTGCCTTCTTGTAAAATAACATGTAGGGAAAAGGAGAAGACGATGATATTCAAACAAGAGAGCTAATATACAAAACAACTTGCTCCATTGGAAGAACGCTGAAGAAAAAAGAAGAGGGTAAATAACAGCCTTACATGTATACACACCTTCTCTATTTCTCTTGTTGTATGACAGAATGTGAAATCTCGATGTGTAGGATGACAAAATTTCAGCATATTGACGAAAATTCTGAGGCTATTTTCTAGAAGAGTGAAAGATTAACTTCTCTTCATTTGACTCTAAAGGTAAAGAAACCTCTTACGGTTTTTTAAGTTTGTCTGAAAGTATGTAATCTATGACTTTGCTATCTTACTAGCTTATCACTTGTCTACATTCTTTTGGAAGCCTATGACTTTGCTTTCTTACTAGCTTTTCCCTTTCCTTCAGTCGTTTTCATTGTCCTTTATGAATGGTTGTCTAGGTGTATGTCACCACTTACCAAAGTATCTTACATGCTTATTCTGCTTGTTGGTCATTACATATAGTTTATCCCCCTTTTGGATCAGTGTTTTTTGTTTCAAAGTAAAGACAAATTGCTAACAAAATAGTGTTAAAATTTCAGCAGACCAGTGGCTCACTTCATAGTGTATATGGCTCAATTGTGGTTGTTAGCATTGCTCACATTATAGGTTGGATTGTTTCCCATTTTCTTCACCTGGTAGACAGAAATATATAGCACAATTTGAGTGAGAAAGAAATTAAAGTTTGTGATTTACTAAATTTTGCAAAGAAGACGAAAGGAGCTGATTATGGCTGCATTCTTGTTTTGTTAGAGCCCTTGTGACTGTACTAGCACCAATCTATGCCGTCTTATATGGGGTGGTTAAACTGGTAAGTAAGACTGATCATGTTTTTTAAGTGTTGAATACCATTTTTAACACAAATAACACAATAAATGTGATTTCAACAGGGAAGATGCTTGAAAGTTACTTAAAGAGAAGCAAATTTTCATTAAGTTCATACTCAGAAAATATGCAGTTTCAGGTATATTATTCCACTACAGTCACAAAATTTATCGTCTCTTTTGTTCATAGCTAATAGACTTCTCAAAATTCTATAGTGATTGAACAGGTACATACCACAAAAACCAGAGATTACGCTATAGACAGAAACGAAGAAAATATTTTTATGGTTCCTTGGTTTCCTTCAATAGCATGATCTAGGTTGATCTCTTGAATCTCTCAACGCATTGCATATGTACTTAGATTCTTACATTCATGCAATGTTAATTCGTTGATTCATTGCTTGATTCTTTACTTACATCATTAGCTTGTTCACTTGCTTTCTTCTTTGTTTCTTTTGCTTGCTTGCTTGTTTCTTTCACTATTTGATTACATGCTTAACTCGTATACTTGATGCTTTCTTTGTTTCTTTGTTTTTTGCTTACCTGCTCCATTGATTGCTTGCTTCCCATTTTGCTTTTTTGATTCTTTGCTTCCTACTTCCTCACTTCGTTGTTTGTTTACATGCTTTAAGTTAACATGTTTCTTCTTTGTTTCTTTGATTCTTGGATTCTTTGATCTTTGTTTACTCAGTTGCTTCATTGGTTGCTTAACTTGTTTGTATGTTTCCTTCTTTAGCACCTTACTTGTTTCATTGTTTACTTACATGCTAAACTTGTTTTCTCAAATTTTTCCTTGATTTGTTTACTTAAACAATTAGAGTAATAAGTGATGAAAATTTGTGTTGAACTCGAAAAATTACAACTATTTGCAACCTAAGACTTCATCGCTTATCTCGCAAATCCATTCGCCTCGAAAACATCTCTGGAAGAACTCAACTTTTCCTCTATCTTCTTAAGCTCTTGGTTTTAGGGTTCAAAATAAATTGGTCTTTGCCACCATTTACGAGTATCACAACAATGTTGGAACTCATTTTTTACAAGTGGCTCCGGCCAACTTTTTGACGTCTTTTCCGGTAAGGTCCGTCACTGGAATGACCGGACTATAGAGTCTTTAGATTCCTTGTAATGAGCACTATAGTATAGTGTAGTTAAAAGTAAAAAATTGAAGTTACTATAAATGAGTAATTGAGGTCCAAAGTGGTGAGCTTGAAAGCTCGTAATAACAAATAATAACATTTGTCCCACATTGGAAGTTTGAAGATCTTTCCTCTAGTATATATAATGCTACACAGTTAACATGGTTCACTAGCTATTGGGAAGGGACATTATGGTTTAGGAGATGCAAGTCCTTTATGCAAAACAAGTCACACGTGCTGGGCCTTGGGCTCTTGGGGAATGTGGACCTTCAAACAATGTTTTTTTTGGGAAAAATACTTATGAGGCTTTGTTGCATTATTTGTAACATTTGTAACATAGTTATGGCCCAAAAACGAAAGCCCATAACAAATTTGGTTTGCATTATCAAAAGAGAATATTCGAATATTCATTAAACGGAATTCCAATTCAAAGTCAAAAACGTGTGTATTAATGGCTCCGCCAATCACGCCCACGACTGTTTAATCTCCGCCGTGATTTGTGGATCGCATATTCTCTCCTCTCCCCTATAAAAGGAATACCTTCTCCTCTCATTTCACTCACTCGTTTCTTGCTAAAGGCTAAACAAAACTTTCTCCCTCTCTCCGTTTCTTCTTAAAGAGTTTATCGTTTATTTCAAGTTCGTAGATTCCGCTATCGAGTGTTGCGATACCGGTCTTATAGTGATTGTATCATGCGGTTTGTTGCTCATAAAACTGCCACACTGCGGGGACTAGTTTTGATTACGGAAAGAGATCATATCTCGCCTTCACTCATTTTCGAAAACCGTATTTTCTAATCGTTTTATAAAGATCTTTGATTTTATTTAAAATCAGGACTTCGCGGTCCTACAAACAATGCGGTCCAAATTCCAAACCCCGTAAGCGAAAAGATAAGTAGACGTGTTGATCAACGCGTGGATTTTCCATCAGCTTGAGAGACTCCATTCTTGGGTTTGATATTTGTTTCAAACACGTATAACCTAACATTAATCAATATTTTTTCCACTTGTGTTGGATTCTTCCTTTCGTTGTTCCCTGTATACTTCAATATTATCTTATAAAAAAAGAGTAACATAGAATATATGTCATCAGATAGTAGGAACATTGCTTCACTCATAAAGAGCTCAACCCCAAGTAACTCAGCCTCATCTTTCTGCTTTTCATTGGTAAGATCAGTTTCTTTAGTGTAAGGAATATTATATATCATTGACTCTAATATGTAAGGAGAATATCTAGACTGTAGTAATCTCTTATTGTTACGGATAACACCTTGAGTCATTGGCCTTGTTCGTTTCCATGTCGCTGGATTCAGCGACAGCGACCAGCGATCAGCTACAGCAACCAGCGACAACATACATTGTTTGTTTGTCTGTCGCTGGATTCAGCGACCAATTACAGCGACAATCGCTAATAACCGTCGCTGTGTTGTTCGTTTGACTGTCGTTATAAACAGTTGCTATATTTTTTTTTAATTAATTATTTTTTGTGCTAATTTATATTTTAAAATCAAAATGTAAATCATATATATCATACACCATGAGAAAAAATAAATTAATATATTTATTTATTTTAGTTTTATCAAATTTAATTTGACTATAAATTAGTTTACATTATTTGAATTTAATTTATTTTAACTTAATTTAATAAGAATTATTTAATTAAACTAGAACTCAAACCCCTCGTGATATCGCAGAGAAAAATATTATAAATTTGTTTATATAATTATTTCTTTAAAACAAATCTAACGCCAAATGATGCATATTATAAATTTTCGTAATTATTCAATAGTATATATATAACTAACCAGAAAAATAATCGTAAATATTTTGACTGAAAATTAAAATATAGGAAAGTTGCAATAAAATACACAAGCGAGAAAAAACAACCGTCAATAAGTTTTACGGAAAGTTGCGATTAAAAGAGACAACCATTCAGAGTGCAAAAGATATTTATTTAAGTTTAATTTAATTTAATTCTGTTTAATTTAACTATTTTTAATTATTTTTTAATTTATATTTTTTTGATCGCTAACTTGTTCGTTTACATGTCGCTGGATTCAGCGACCAAAAACAGCGACTAAACGCTGAAACCAGCGAATGATCGCTAAAATTTTCAGCGACCAAAAATTGCGGTCGCTGGCAACTGTCGCTACTTTTGGTCGCTGAACCAACGACAGGCAAACGAACAACTTTTAGTCGATGTCGCTGGTTTCAGTCGCCAGCGACAGACAAACGAACAAGGCCAATTGACATTGATTCCATCTTTTTTGAAACGGTCGAGATATCTGAAGGATTCATCGAATAAGGCTCTAGTCTCTAGATGCAGTTGTTTTTTTTTTTGGGATTTCAAATCTATGAATCAACATATAACGAAACAAAAATATGATTAAATATATCACAAAACGTTTGATTAAAGTGAGAGAAGACGAACCCTAGTAAACCTAATCTTTGACGAGTAATATCTATCTGTATATATGAAAAAGGCTTTAAGGCCTTATGGATTAAAAGGATATATATAGAGGAAAGTAAAAAAAATATTTATGAGGAAAGGGTAGCTTGATGTTTTTAGTTAGAATATTTTTCTTAGCCCATTGCGATTTGAGTACTCTGGCCATTGTTTTTTTTTCTCAACCCCAAAAAGCAAAAATCACAAGGTTTAGAGTTACTCAGTTAAAAAAGGGTCACTAGTTTGATTTAGAAAGGGTCTCTTTATAGAAGACGAAGAAGCAGAAGCTTCTATCAATCTTTGATTACTTCGTCTACGTAAGAATCTCTTTCTATGGGGAAGCTTGTTTTGATATCTATATAAAGTCTCCTATTTTTTTGTTCTAGGTTGTAACAAACAAATGTGTGTTTATTCACCTAAACACTTCAGTTTGCTTCATTTTTATCTTGTATCGTTGGAAAAAGATCCAAAAAGATCTAATTATGTGTGTTTAGGTACAAGATATAGTACATATAATGCCTTAAATAAATATTTGTTAATTTGCTTAATTTGTATTTGTTACTAATATATAGTATTGATCTAGTGAAAAAAGGAAAAAAGTGTTTATATTGTTCACTTCATGCAAATTTTAAATTCGGTATTTGCTCGTTCACTATTTGAAACTGCGTTCTTTTTTTTTTTGATAACTTAGGTGATTCTAAAGATTTCCTAGGCCCAAATACTAATCCTGAATCCGAAGAAATTATGTTAAATTACTCAAACCCCGATGATCAATGCTATTTTATTATTATCTATATATACATTTTTGCAGCCATTTTGTAAAATAAATTCTTGAGTTGGAACTTATTTACAATGGCTGCCACTAACTTTTAATTATTGATTTTTTTTTTTGCAATAAATTAATTAATAAATAAAAAACATTCCAAATATATTTCAATCTCATATATCACGCAAATTTCTCCAAAATTTGAATTAGATTTCGGTAGCTATTTAAAAAAAAAATATTTGACAGACCAAAATACAATTACAATCACTTAAAATGAGCAAAACACACCTAAATACATTTCTTATCAATTCACTAAACTTATTTCTCCAACATTTGAACTAGATTTCGACAACTATTTAAAACAAAAA